>OGCQ01004892.1_pt1 | contig 10392 bp, 10 predicted proteins | sample 1570161 | NCBI WGS metagenome assembly OGCQ01 (sample SAMEA4384402, study PRJEB24528) | human gut metagenome
TCATCAAATACATATTTTTTAATATCTTTATGGATTTGCTCCTGTGTTACATCCGGATCATGCTGTGTAGAGCATACAACTGCATCAATACGGATCGGCTTTCCATCTTCACTGTATTCTACAGTTACCTGAGTCTTGCCATCTGGCCTTAAATATTTTAAAGTACCGTCTTTACGTACTTTTGTAAGCTGATATGAAAGCTTGTGTGCCATATTGATGGCATAAGGCATATATTCTTCCGTCTCATTGGTAGCATAACCAAACTGAATGCCCTGATCACCGGCTCCAATGGAATCCAGTTCATCCTCATCCATCTTATCCTCTCTCAGCTCCAATGCTTTATCAACACCCATTGCAATGTCTCCTGACTGCTCGTCGATTGCAGTGATCACAGCACAGGTATCTGCATCAAATCCGTATTTGCCTCTGGTATAACCAATCTCACGAATCGTATCCCTTACGATCTTCTGGATATCAACATATGCTTTTGTAGTAATCTCTCCCATAACAAGCACAAGACCTGTGGTTGTTGCTGTCTCGCAGGCTACACGGCTCATCGGATCCTGTTCTATCAATGCATCAAGAATGGCATCTGAAATAGCATCACACATTTTGTCCGGATGACCTTCTGTTACTGATTCGGAAGTAAATAAAAGTTTCTCCATGATTTCTCCTTTTCTCTTTAAATGTAAAAACAGCCCGAATAATCGGACTGTTTAATAAATGCTATATATAATCAGTCCTCTTATTGTTCGATTGCTCGCTCAGGCAGGGCACCTTCCATGATCTCTCAGGGGTTGCCGTGGCTTCTCAGATCCTTTGTACCTCCACCACTCTGAATAAAAGGCTATTTTTAATTGTATCGTTGCAAACAATACAATATACTCATTAATATCAATTGTCAATAGATTTCAGAAAAAAACCTGACCGTCAGTCATTTCATAGTATTAACACTGCTTTACAGCATGCTATAGCATCAGGCCAAATCCATAAGATCATCCTACACGAAGACGGAACTTCTGGATCTCTTTCTCACTGGATACACGCTCGATCTCAGCTCCAAGACTTCTCAGCTTGTCCTCAAAATCCTCATATCCTCTCTGGATATACTGGATATCATCCACTATGGTAATACCCTCTGCTGCAAGTCCGGCAATCACAAGAGCAGCTCCTGCACGTAGATCCGGAGCACTGACTCTAGCTCCTGTCAGCTTCCTCACACCATCAATAATAGCAGAATTACCTTCTACCTTGATGTTGGCTCCCATTCTGGAAAGCTCGTCTGCATATTTGAAACGATTCTCAAAAATACTCTCTGTTACAATACTTGTTCCCTCTGCAAGGGCAAGGGCAACTGCGATCTGCGGCTGCATATCTGTAGGATATCCCGGATATGGAAGGGTCTTCACATGGGTACGGTGAAGCTTTCCTGTAGCACGTACACGAACCGCATCATCAAATTCCTGTACCTCACAGCCGATTTCCTCCAGCTTGGCAGTGGTTGCTTCCAGATGCTTCGGTATTACATTTCTTACGGTAACATCGCCGCCTGTAGCAGCTGCAGCAAACATAAATGTACCAGCCTCGATCTGATCCGGAATAATGGAATATTCTGTCTTGTGAAGCTTCTCAACTCCACGGATACGGATCACATCTGTACCTGCACCCTTGATGTTGGCTCCCATACTGTTCAGGAAATTGGCAACATCTACTACATGTGGCTCACGTGCTGCATTCTCGATAATCGTACGTCCTGGCGCCAGGGATGCAGCCATCATAATATTGATGGTAGCTCCAACAGATACCACATCAAGGAAAATATGACTTCCATGAAGATTCTCTGCTTTGGCCACGATCGCACCATGAAGAATATCCACCTTTGCTCCAAGGGCACGGAATCCCTTCAAATGCTGGTCGATAGGACGGCTTCCGATATTACATCCTCCCGGAAGGGGGACTTCTGCATGCTTATACTTGCCAAGCAGTGCTCCTAACAGATAATAAGACGCACGGATTTTCTTAATATATTCATAATCTACACTTACGTCCGCAATGGTAGAACCATTGATCTTAACGGTTGATTTGTTCACACGTTCTACCTGGGCACCAATACCGGAAATAGCCTCCAGCAAAACATTTATGTCTCTTACATCAGGCAGGTTCTCAATCAGGATAGTCTCGTCCGTCATTATTGCTGCGGATAAAATAGCAAGAGCCGCATTCTTTGCACCGGCTATGTCCACCTCACCTACCAGTGGATTTCCGCCTTTAATAACATACTGTTCCATAAAACACCTCTATTATTTACTCTCCTCATGTCAACAGTTACTTTTACCCCTTTGATTATCATATAGCTACTGATTCTTTTCACTATACCAGTGTTTCCAAAACTGCCTGCAGACTTGCTTCCAAATCTTTCCCTTCTTCATCGATCACAATATCTGCATATCTCTCATATAAGGGAACTCGTTCCTCATAAAGGCTTTTCAGAGTCTGTCCTTCCTTCAAAAGAACTCCTCTTTTTTCAAGATTTCCCAGTCTTTTAGCAAGGGAATCCAGAGAAAGCCTGAGATAAACGACTTTTCCTATTTTTTTGAGATGATCCATTGCCTCCTCACAATATACCACACTTCCCCCAGTGGCAATAACTGTATTCTCAGTCTCAATGGATGCATTCACACGATTCTCTATGGCTTTGAATCCTTCGACTCCTTCCTGCTCAATGATCTGATGCAGACGCCTTTTCTCCTGACGCTGTATCAACAGGTCTGAATCCATAAATTCATATCCCAGTACCTTGGCAAGAACAACACCAATGGTGCTCTTCCCCACTCCCGGCATGCCAATCAATGTAATATTATTCATGTTCTCAATAAATTCCTTTCGATTTTAACACATTCTGATCAAATGTGCAATCCCACCGTGAAATCAGCGCTTTTCCTGTTTTTTTCTTTTCTTTACGCTGTACCCGAAAGTGCCCAGGCTTTTGCCTGTTCCCAAATATTCACCATGGGAATATACGATCGGTTTTGCTTTATTCAGTTGAAATTTATTATTCTTATCTATGTACTCCTGCTGGGCATGGACTGCCAGAACCTCTGCAAGAAACATGTAATGGGAACCAAGCTCCTTCACCTCTGTTACCCTGCATTCAATAGATACCGGTGATTCCTTGATCATAGGTGCCTTTACAAACTGTGCCGGCTCCTTGGTAAGATGGGCTTCTTTAAATTTGTCCACATCCCTTCCTGAACGGACACCACAGTAATCTGTAGCAAAAGCCAATTCCTCAGTGGTAAGGTTGATCACAAATTCTCCGGTTTTTTTAAGCATTTCGTAGGAATATCTTGACGGGCGCACAGAAATATAAACCATAGGCGGATTAGTACATATGGTTCCTGTCCAGGCCACTGTAATAATGTTGTCATTTCCCTGTCCGTCTGTAACACTTACCATCACTGCCGGAAGAGGATACAGCATATTCCCGGGTTTCCATGTTTCTTTCATAATTTTTATCTATCCTTCTGTATTCTTTAATGCTCTTTATCCTAACGATTTTTATACAATGGTCTTTACTGTAATGATCTTACTGCAAGATTATGCATATTCGTTGGTCATAAGCTGTGCAGCTTCCATCATCGCAGGAATGATCTGCTTCTTTCTTGAAACCACTCCCGGAAGCATAAATGCTCCGTTCTCAGGCTCAATATGAAAAGCAGACTCTGCCATTTCCCGGCTGCCTTCTCCATAGTAAAGAAGCATAGTAGACTCGTCCAGGATATTAGTAAGCATAAAATAAACCCTGGTAACACCATGCCGCCCGCATTCGCTTACCATAAATGGCTCCAGCCTCTCTTTGATCTCCAGAAGCTCGTCTTTGTCCATGGAACTGATCTGTCCCACGCCAAAAGTAACATTTCCTTCTGCAATAAATTTCTTGTAATCCTGATAAAAAATCTCTTCCGGAGACTTGTCCTTCAGATTGCTGCCTGCCTTAAACATTTCCTTTGCAAATTCTTCTATCTTAATATCAGCGATCAGTGCCAATGCACTAGCAGCAATCTTATCCTGCTGCGTGCATGTAGGGGAACGAAACATCAGCGTGTCTGAGATGATTGCCGCACAGAGAAGTCCTGCGATCTTTGGCGGAATCTCCAGCCTTTCTTCCCCATAAATCTTATAAAGAATGGTGGCTGTGCAGCCTACCGGTTCATTCCGAAAGCTGATAGGCTTCATCGTCTCCAATGATCCCAGCTTATGGTGATCAATGATCTCAACGATCTCAGCTTTATCTATATTATCAACTGCCTGATCCTTCTCATTATGATCTACCAGAATCACCTTTTTCCTGTGCATATCAAGAAAATTACGGCGAGAAATAGTACCTACGCATTTCCCCCGCTTATTGATCACAGGAAATGCACGGTGACGGTGTTTAATCATAACATCCTGAATATCATCTGTAAAGTCTTCTGTATTAAAAGTCACCAGATTATCCCTTTTCATTACAAATCTTAAAGGAATACTCTGGTTGATCAGCCTTGCAATTGTAAAAGAATCACATGGTGAGGTGATCACCACAATGTTCTTCTCATGTGCAAGAGATAGCACCTTCTGAGATACCTCAACGCCCATACCCACAATGATACAGCTTACATTTAGTCTGATTGCCTGGATATGGTCTTCTTCACGGTTGCCCATGATCACCATATCGTCTTCTTTTACAAATTCCTTCAGTACCTGAGGATTGGCAGTGCCTACAAGAACCTTACCTTTTACAAAATAAGCATGTTCATTACCCTCAACTACCTTGCCGCTAAGGGTTTCCGCAATCCTTCTGTACTGGGTCCTGGCATTAGACAGAAAGTAACTATCTGTTGTATCCATGTAAGTCTTTGCAATATCTCCGATGGTGACAAGGCCTTCCAGTTCTCCGTCCTTGTCCCGGATGGGCAGTGACACAATACTATTCTCCTGCATCATATCCCATGCATTCTTCAGGGACATACTCTTATCCGCCTCAGGACTGACACGAATATCCATATCCTTTACCTGTGTACCTATATTTCCCAGATATGCAGGAGGCTGTACCCCAAAACGCTTCAGTACATACTGAGTCTCTTCATTGATCTGACCTGCACGCTTGGGAATATATTTTTTTACAAGGCTTTTTTGATTCTTAATGTCTGCATAAGCAATGGCAGAACAGATGGAATCCGTATCCGGATTCTTATGTCCTATTACAAATATTTTTTCCTGTGTACCCATTCATACCGTCCTTCCACGATCCAGAACCCTGATCAAAGCTTGATGTTTGCAAACAGAGAACCAAGGGATGTTGTAGCCTGTTCTCCTGAATCAGGAATTTCAAAGGTTTCTTCTTCTACATCTTTTGCCATCAGGTCGGAAGCCTCTTTAATACTCAGGCTTAACTTACCGTCCTTCACAGAAATCACTTTTACCTTAACAGTATCTCCTACTGTCAATACTTCTGAAGGCTTCTTGATCCTTTTCTCACAGATCTGTGAAATATGGACAAGACCAGAAAGACCATTTCCCAGATCAACAAATGCGCCATAAGGCTGCAGGCTTTCTACTTTTCCTTCCGTAACAAAGCCCGGCTGAATATTTGAAATTTTGTTCTTACGCTCTTCCTCTGCCTTCTCTCTGAGAAGCTCTTTTGCAGAAAGAATCAGCTTCTTGCTATCTTCATCAACATCGATCACCTGTACCTGAAGATGCTTATTCAGGTAATCATTGGTATCCTCCACATAAGAAAGTGCCAGCTTAGATGCAGGGATAAAGCCTCTGATGCCTTCTACATAGGCAACTACACCGCTGTTCACAACTCCCTTTACAATCACATCGATCACTTCACCGGAAGCTTTCATCTCTTTTAAACGATCCCAGGCCAGCACATCAGTAGCCTCCACCCTTGAAAGCAGAATATTCCCATGTCCGTCATCTGTACGCACTACTGTGGCAGAAACCTCATCACCTACATGCACATCTTCTTTCAGGTTAAAACCAGGCTCCCTGCTATAATCCTCTGCCGGAATAATACCTTCTGCATAATATCTCAGGTCAAGCACTACTTCCTTCTCATCTACACTGATCACTGTACCGGTAAGAATGTCTCCCTCCTGTACCTTCTTAAAAGAAGCCTCCAGCTCCTTCTCATAATCTTTCATTGTTTCAGACATAATCTATTCTCCCATCTTTCAATATTAATTATTCTCATTGTAAATAATCCATATCCTTATAGTATTACTGTTAAAAATACATTTCACAGATAATTCTCATCTTATCTGAAGTGAATTATAGCATACTAGCTGAAAAGATGAAAATATGGATTTTTATATTTTTATATAACATTTTGCTTTCTTCTTGGAAATAAAGATAAACTTTCCCTAAAAACGAGGAGTGCCCCGGTAGTGGTTTACCGGGGCTATTATTATGAAAAAATTTTATGTGTAATGGTGTCATTACAACGTCTTTGGTATTGTTCTTTCGAACTGATTACATCATAGCAGTTACTTGTGAACAAATTATGAACCTGTGGTGAACTTTTAGTTTTTTTGCACAATATTTTCTGTTTTTCTATTCTTTTTTTATAAAATTACCACATGCAATTTTTTCATAATGTTTTTATTTATTGTGTATTTAGTACATTAAAGTGATAAATCAGAACCATCCTTTTACTAAATTAAGAATCTTCTTCAGGAATCCTTTCACATCATTCTTCTCAACTCCAAGAGCATCCATCTTGTCAAATACTGCATTTACATCACTGCGAAGCTCATCCTCATCAATATTGGCATCCTTTACCTTTCTGGCAAGGTCTACCAGATTGTCCTTCTCTGAATCTGTAAGACTGATCTGGAAAGCATCCGCTGCCTCATTGATCACAGTACGGATCTGATCATCAGTTACATCCTGCTGTCCGATCTTGTCCTTCACATACATGATAATGTCTACTGTCTGATCCGGATCGCTGAATACTGCATCCACTCCACTGTCGATCAGAGCTTCCAGAGAAGAAGTATCAAAACCGGAAGCTATCGCCGGTACCGGTACAGAAAAAGCAAGTGCCCCAGCCATCATAATACCTGTTAATTTCTTTATGTTCTTCAAAATAATAACCTCCTGTTAAATAGCCAAATGATCTTTGTATCTCATAATTTTCTCTATGATATCATCAAATCATTACATCCTTACGATCCGTTTCTTATATCATAAAGTTCGGTTTATTATAACACAGTTGGTATTTAAAATTTGTAAAATATATATAAAATTTCTATAATCATTTTATAAGTAATATCCAAAAGAAAGTTATAATTTTCACTCAATTCCAAATCTCAGTTACAATTATTTTTTTTCTCGTTCATTGTTTTTTCATAATATAAACATGATTCCATCACAATTTATGGATATACTAAAAAGCGTAAAAATAATACAGCCAACATTATTTTTATAAATTTCTTTTTCATATGTTAATTACCAATACGGTAATTAACTCTCCTTCCTTTTAAAAAATATATTTGAGACAAAATAAAAAGCATCCGCCTAGCCAACGGATGCTTTTTATTTTATTTATATTCTGGAAAATTCATTGGAAAGCTGTGCAAACTGCTCCAGCGTCAGTGCCTCTCCTCTGATATTCAGCGGAAGACCAGCACTTGTCAGCGCACTTTCGATCTGCTCCTTCGTAAAAGACAATTCAGAAGCGTTCTTAAGTCCGTTTACCAGAGTCTTTCTTCTCTGATTAAAGGATGCCCGGATAATGGCAAACATCAGTTTCTCATCATCTACCTTTACCGGCGGCTCCAAAAATCTGGTAAGCCTGATTACAGCACTTCCTACCTTTGGCCTTGGCATAAAACAGTTAGGCGGAACATTGGTCACGATCTGTGGCCTTGCATAATACTGTACAGCCAGTGACAGTGCTCCATAATCCTTAGTACCCGGACCTACCTGCATCCTGTCTGCCACTTCTTTCTGCACCATAATAGTAATACTGTCCAATGGTACCTGATTTTCAAATAATCCCATAATAATAGGCGTTGTAATATAATATGGCAGATTGGCAACCACCTTTACCGGACGTCCACCGTTCTTCTCCTGAGCCAGCTTACATACATCTACCTTCAGGATATCCTCATTGATCACAGTTACATTATCCCAATCCTGTAAGGTATCCTGTAAAATTGGAATCAGAGAACGGTCGATCTCCACCGCTGCCACTTCCCTGGCAGCCTCTGCCAAATACTGGGTCATCGTACCGATACCCGGGCCGATCTCCAGCACCATGTCATCTTTGGTGACACCTGCTGCCGATATGATCTTATCCAGCACATGTGTATCAATCAGAAAATTCTGACCAAACTTTTTCTGAAAAGCAAATTCGTATTTTTGTATAATTTCAATCGTATTCTTCGGATTACCCAGTGTTGGCACGATATCCCTCCTGAATTTGTCTGTTTTCTATGTCTGTTTTTTATATTTGTTTCCGTGTCTGCGCTGTCTACGGCTTATCCTAACCGATACATCCGTCTTGCATTTTCTCTGGTGACCGCAATGACTTCTTCCTCTGAAATACCCTTGATCTCACTGACGGCTTTCACCACATAAGGCAGATTCAGAGAAGAATTGCGCTTGCCGCGGTTCGGCACCGGGGACAGGTACGGACAGTCCGTCTCAAGTACCAGCTGATCCATCGGCATATAGTCCACGACTTCTTTCAGCTTTTTCGCATTGTTGAAAGTCAGAACACCACCGATTCCCAGATAAAATCCCATGCTCAGATATTCTCTTGCCATCTCCACGCTGTAGGAAAAACAGTGGATCACCCCGCCCATATCACGGGCATTTTCCGCCTTGATAATATCCAGCGTATCTTTCGCCGCATCACGGCTGTGTACAATGACCGGCAGATTCACCTCTCTTGCCAGATCCAGCTGACGCACAAACCAGTGTTTCTGCACCTCCGGTTCCGGCTGATTCCAGTAATAATCCAGACCGATCTCGCCGATCGCTACTACCTTCTCCTTACCGGCCACATGCCTCAGCCAGTCCATCAGATGCTCGTTCAGCTCTGCAGTCTCATTCGGATGCACACCTGCCGCGCCATACACGAACGAATACTTCTTCATCAGCTCCAGCGTATTCTTTGTGGACTGAATGCTGGCACCCACATTGACTACCGCTTCAATTCCATTCTCCGGAAGACTTAAAAGAAGCTTGTCCCGGTCTTCATTAAATGCCTCATCATCATAATGAGCATGCGTATCAAAAATCATGTTGCACTCCTAAAACATTCCAATATAAATCAAATCTAAAATCAGCATGTGCACCGGGTAAAACAGCACAGGATAATTATCATAAGCTGGATTGGGAACCCCGTGACTTTAGTCATCGGGAGCAGTCAGACATACCTTCCGGTATCCGGATCCTTAGTCCGGTGCATATGCCAATTCTGCTACAGGGGCATAAAGTAGGTGGAGCAGGATTTGAACCTGCGCGTCCCATTAAGAGAAACGGATTTACAGTCCGCCGCCATCGGCCAAACTCGGCTCATCCACCTATATATAGTACCGGTAGTCGGATTCGAACCGACACGAGGTTTTCCTCAACGGGGCTTAAACCCGTTGTGTCTTCCAATTTCACCATACCGGCATATTGAAGAAATCAATCTTCAGTAGGCAAGGAGGGACTCAAACCCCCGATTCAGGCGCCGTCGCCGCTGGGCCACTTGCCTATAGTCTCCGCAGATCCTCTCTGCGGATCTATTTATGCTGTTTTTCTTATTTCTACACGATCTGTTACGATGATGTCATCGATCCGGCAGCCAAATACCGTTGCCAAGATCACCAGATTATCAATAGTTTATCGCTGCCCCTTGCTGCCACTTGTAAATAGCCTGCGGTGTCGCAAATCCAAATATCTCCTGCAGTTCTTTCACTGTCATTCCAATCTTTTTCCGCATAGCTTCAATGTTTCTTCCTGTTTCAGTCATATTGATCGTAGGCATTTCTTTCTTCCTTTCTGCATATAAAAAACCGCCTGCCCATCAGGACAAGCGGTTTGCAGAAAGTCTTATGAAAATCCCGGATTAGGATTCTATGACAGATTCCACATCTACCTTATCTTTGTCTCTGTATGAGCGCACAACACTAAGCCCCTCGCTAAGAGCAAGTGACAATAAACTGGAGCTATACAGATAAGATAAAGTATTGTTGATTCTGTTCATGGTGTTTTCCTTTCCGGGCTGTCTTATTTTTGTTGCCCCTGTTTTCTTTTGATGTCTATATCATAGCATATCTTTCCGAGTTTGTCATTATACCTGTAATATAATCGCACTACAATACGTAATCGAATACACATTGGATTGCA
>OGCQ01004894.1_pt1 | contig 10391 bp, 10 predicted proteins | sample 1570161 | NCBI WGS metagenome assembly OGCQ01 (sample SAMEA4384402, study PRJEB24528) | human gut metagenome
TCGTAGGAAGGGTTATACACGATTTCTGTTGTTCCAGTAATACCATACTTGCTTAAATTGATTTCTGCCATCTTAAACCAAACCTCTTTTCTTAAATGTAATAAGGGAAATGGTCGATAGCTGGAACATTTCCCCCATTCATATTTAATTATACATTATTAATTTCCAAAATCAATAAATTTTTAACAAATTCCTCCGGTGCAAAATTACCAATTTTTTCCTAGGAAAGTTCCAATTTTCCGGTATAAAGCTGATAATAGGTTCCTTTTTGCCGAATCAGGTCATCGTGATCACCGCGTTCGATGATCCGACCGTGATCCAGGACGATAATTGCGTTACTGTTGCGAATTGTGGACAGTCTGTGTGCGATAACAAATACGGTACGCCCCTTCATCTGATTGTCCATACCTTTCTGTACGATACTCTCGGTACGGGTATCAATACTTGATGTTGCCTCGTCCAGAATCAGTACCGGTGGATCGGCAACAGCGGCTCTTGCAATAGACAGAAGCTGTCTTTGTCCCTGGGACAATTCCTCGCCGTCACCGCTTAGTAATGTATCGTAACCATTTGGCAGCATCTGGATGAACTGGTCCGCGTGAGCAAGTTTTGCAGCATTGTAGATTTCTTCGTCAGTGGCATTCAGTTTACCGTAACGGATATTGTCTTTGATCGTTCCGGTGAACAAATGTGTATCCTGAAGAACGATTCCGAGGGAACGGCGCAAGTCATCTTTTCTGATTTTTGTAATGTCGATGCCGTCATAAAGGATCTCACCGCTTTGAATGTCGTAGAAACGATTGATCAGGTTGGTGATCGTTGTCTTGCCGGCGCCCGTAGATCCTACGAATGCCAGCTTCTGGCCAGGTTTGGCAAAGAGGCTGATATCATGAAGAATAATTTTGTCTTCATCGTATCCAAATGTCACATCTTTGAATCTTACATCTCCGGTCAGTTCAGTATAAGTCACAGCACCATTTTCGTCAGCAGGCTTTTTCCATGCCCACATACCGGTACGTTCTGTGCATTCAGTAATCGTTCCATTCTCATCTTTTTTTGCATTGACCAGTGTGACAGAACCGGTATCCTGTTCCGGTTCTTCGTCAATGAGCTTAAAGATACGTTCTGCTCCTGCAAGTGCCATGACGATGGAATTGAACTGCTGTGCGACCTGCATGAATGGCTGGGTAAAGCTCTTTGTAAACTGCAGGTAAGAAGCGATGACACCGATGGTAATACCGCCCACACCAGTAACTGAAAGCAGTCCGCCGAGAACTGCAGTCAGTACGAACTGGAGGTTTCCGATGTTTCCGATGACCGGTCCCATCATATTTGCATATTTGTTTGCATTTGCAGCGCACTCGAACAATGCGTCATTTAGTTCATCGAACTCTTTTTCTGAAATTTCTTCGTGATTGAAGACTTTGATGACACGCTGCCCGTTCATACGCTCTTCAATAAATCCAGTCACATCTGCCAGTGCCATCTGCTGACGGATGAAATATTTTCCACTGTTTGCGCCGATAGCCTTTGTTGCAGAGATCAGAACCCCGATGATGAGTACTGCAAGAACGGTAAGAAGCGGGCTTAGCACGAGCATGGAGATAAATGTTACGACGATAGTGAAAAATGACATCAGTGCCTGTGGGATAGCCTGGCTGATCATCTGTCTTAATGTATCAGTATCGTTCGTGTAAAGGCTCATGATAGATCCGTTCGTGTTCTGGTCAAAGTAGCGGATCGGCAGTGTCTGCATGTGCTCAAACATATCGTCGCGCACTTTTTTTAACACGCCCTGTCCAATGTATACCATCATTCTTGTATAGGTAAATGTTGCAATTACTCCGATCAGGAAAATGGTTCCAAGAACCATCAGTGCCTGGTAAAGCTCGGTGTAGTTCGGATTTTTTTGCCCCATCAGCGGAATGATGAAATCATCCAGCAGATATTTCAGGGACAGAGATACCGAGATAGAAGCAACCGCACTCAGAAGGATGCAGATGAATACCATGATAAAACGGTACTTGTACAGGTCCATAATATATTTGAGGAGACGTTTTCCAGTAGCAATATTTTCAGCACTTAGCCTTTTACCTGTTTTTTTTGTTGTCTTACTCATGATCGCCACCTCCTTTTACCTGTGATTCATATACTTCTCTATAAATTTCATTTGTCTTTAATAATTCTTCAGATGTTCCAATTCCCATGATCTGACCGCCATCCAGAACAATGATCTGGTCAGCATCTTCTATAGAAGAAACGCGCTGTGCGATAATAATTTTGGTCGTGTTCGGAATTTCCTCGCGGAATGCTTTCCGGATCAGGGCATCCGTCTTTGTATCTACTGCACTGGTAGAGTCATCCAGAATCAGGATCTTTGGTTTCTTAAGGAGCGCCCTTGCGATACACAGACGTTGCTTCTGACCACCGGATACATTGTTACCTCCCTGGACGATTTTTGTATTGTAACCGTTCGGGAACTCCTGAACGAATCCGTCAGCCTGCGCAAGCTTACATACACGTTTGACTTCTTCATTGCTTGCAGTTTCATCACCCCAGCGGATGTTTTCATAAATGGTTCCAGAGAACAGTACATTTTTCTGAAGAACCATGGATACCTGGTCGCGCAGGGATTCCAGGCTATAATCACGAACATCAATGCCGCCGACTTTGACACGTCCTTTTGTGACATCGTAAAGTCTTGGGATGAGCTGGACAAGGGAAGATTTTGCACTTCCGGTTCCACCGATGATACCGATAGTCTGTCCGGACTCAATATGAAGATTAACGTCTTTCAGAGATAGATTTCCGCCTTCGCCTGCGTAGCTGAAGTCTACATGGTCGAATACAATGTCTCCGCTTGGAACTTCTGTCACTGCATCAGGCTGATCTTGCATTTCCGGAATTTCATTCATGACTTCAGTGATACGGTCAGAAGATGCCTCCGCGATCATGATCATAACGAATACAAATGTAACCATCATCAGAGCTCCGATAATCTGTAGTGCGTAAACGATGACACTTGTAAGTTCGCCTGTCTCCATAGTGCCGGCAATGATGCTCTTGCCTCCGATCAGAACCATGATCAGAACGACTGAGTACATGGTAAACTGCATGACCGGTGAGTTCCAGGCAACAATTTTCTCAGCTTTTGTGAAAAGGTTATATACATATTTGGAAATGTCGTGGAACTTGTCAATTTCATAATCCTCGCGGACGAATGCTTTCACTACACGGGAAGCATTCACATTTTCCTGGACTGAGTTGTTCAGTACATCGTATTCATCGAATACTTTGATAAAATGTGGGTGCGCTTTTTTGGCAATGTAGATCAGTGTTCCTCCAAGAAGCGGGATTACAATCAGGAATAAGAGTGAAATTGTCTTATTGAGGAGCAGTGTCATGATCCATGATAAGATAATCATAAATGGAGCTCTTGCAAGAAGACGGATACTCATCATGTATGCCATCTGGATATTTGTGATATCTGTTGTCATACGTGTGACCAGTCCTGAAGTAGAAAAATGGTCAATGTTTTTGAAAGAGAAATCCTGTACCTTATAAAAGATGTCGTGGCGCAGGTTCTTGGCATATCCGGCACCTGCAATTGCTGCCATGTTACCGGCCTGAACACCAAAGAATAAGGCAAGCATAGCCATGACTACAAGAATCAGACCACGCTGTAAAATGTAGGACATATCTCCATTTGCGATTCCTACATCGATGATTTTTGCCATCTCGAGTGGAATCAGAACTTCCATCAGCACTTCGAGAATAACGAGAAGCGGAGCAAGAATAGACTGCTTTTTATATTCTCGTACTGATCTTAACAGTGTTTTATTCATATTATGCCTCCTTTTTATTGTCAGTACAATTACATTTTGAAGCTGCAAGATTATCAAGCATCTGACAGAGAACTTCCCGGCAAACATGGAGCTTGTCATCAGGAATACCGGCGGACAAAGCGGCCTCACACTTTTTGATATGTTCTACAATACGTGGACGCAAAGCCTCAGCTTTTTCTGTCGGAACCAGTTGCTTTAGTCTTGCATCGCTTTCAACACTGGTTCGTGTAATATAGCCCTTTTGCTCAATCAGTTTAATAATACCGGTGACAGTAGACCGCCGGATCTGGAATGCTTCCTCAATATCCCGCTGGAATATTGGTTTGTGAGCAGATTCCAACAAGATAAATTTTAAAAGATGTTGCTGGACAGGTGTCAGATCACTATTTTCTAAAATAGTATAGCAGTCATTTTGACATTTCATCTTATGAGAAAGAATGTGGATCAGACGTCCCAGTTCCAGAGGATTATTTTGGTTGTTTGTATCTTGCATAATACACCTCAATTCGTAATTGTTAGCTTCCTAACTTTTAACATTATATGGACAATATAATAGAATGTCAAGAGAAAAACTAAGAGGATAATTAAGAAAAAATTGCAGAGTAAACTGCAGACAAAAATTAAGAAAAAATTACAGAAGAGCAGTATGATAAAATAACTTCGTTGTGCAGTGATAAATTCTTGTAAAATAATAAAAGGTGGTTGAAATGTCAGGGGGATAATACTATAATGTGTGAGGGAGTGATCAGGAACTCCTACAATGATTCATTTTCAGGCAGAAATCAAAATGGAGCCTGGAATGGATGAGTAGAAAAATTTCTAAGAAAAAAGGCAGGTGAACAGAATGGACAGTTGCGATAGTCATGGGCGAACTAAGAACATAGGATCAGATATGAGTAACAGTCTGTTCTGTTTTTTCTAAATAGAATTTATCAATTCATTTCTTATCCTATTTTCCAATGAGCGAACATATGCATAAAAATGCAGCTATCTGATCTGTGAAAAACAGATGCAAGAAGGATAAAGATTTTAATGTCAACAGCTAAAGTGTCTCTTGATGTTTTAATTTTTGTGCTTCTTGCGGAAATGAGAAAACAGGATAAGGAGGTTTCCCAAGATGGAAAACAAAACACAGGATTATCAGTCAGAAATCTTGGCTATCATCAGAGGTAATACTTCACCGGGAGTTATGCGTAACAAACTGGAGGATTATCATGAAAATGACCTGGCAGATGTATTTTCCGAGCTGACAGCAGCAGAAAGACGGAAAGTCTGCAGAATTCTGAACCTGGATATGCTTTCAGACATTTTCGAGTATATTGATGAGAAGCAGGCAGCAGAGTATCTGGATGAGATGGATGTGCGTAAGGCAGCGGGTATTCTTTCAGGAATGGAGACAGATGCCGTTGTAGATGTTCTCCGTATGACACCGAAGGAGAAAAAAGTACTTCTGATTGAACTGATGGATGATGAAGCAAGAAAAGATATGGCGATCATTGCTTCATTTGACGAGGAAGAAATCGGAAGTAAGATGACAACTAACTGCATCATGATCCGTGAGAATCTGACTGTAAAGCAGGCAATGAGCAGCTTAATCGGTCAGGCAGCAAAGAACGATAACATTTCTACTATATTTATGGTGACAGAAGATTCTACATTTTACGGAGCATTAGATTTGAAAGATTTGATTATTGCAAGACAGGATGCATGTCTGGAAGATCTGATTGTGACATCATACCCATATGTATATGGAAATGAACTGATAGATGATTGTATTGAAAAGCTGAAAGATTATTCCGAGAATTCCATTCCGGTACTGGATAATGATAACAAATTGCTTGGAGTTATCACATCTCAGAGCATTGTAGAATTGGTCGATGACGAGATGGGAGAGGACTACGCGATGTTTGCCGGTCTGACAGCGGAGGAAGATTTGAAAGAGCCTCTGCGTGAGAGCCTGAAAAAGAGACTTCCGTGGCTGCTGGTATTGTTAGGACTTGGCATGGTCGTTTCATCAGTAGTTGGTGTATTTGAGACAGTTGTAAGTCAGCTTACGATTATTATGTGTTTCCAGTCACTGATCCTGGATATGGCAGGAAATGTCGGAACACAGTCACTGGCCGTAACAATCCGTGTTCTGATGGACGAGTCCCTGACCGGAAAACAGAAGGCAGAATTAGTATGGAAGGAAATGACAATCGGATTTTCGAACGGTCTGATTCTGGGAACATTGTCATTTATTGTAATCGGACTTTATATTGCACTCTTCAAAGGAAAGACTATTATGTTCGCTTATGCAGTTTCAGGCTGCATCGGAATAGCACTTGTAGTTGCAATGGTTATCTCCGGAGCAGTCGGAACATGTATTCCGCTGTTCTTTAAGAAAATTAATGTTGATCCGGCTGTAGCATCCGGACCATTGATCACGACCATCAACGACCTGGTAGCAGTTGTGACTTACTATGGACTGAGCTGGATTTTCCTTATTGAGATGTTGCATCTTGCGGGGTAAGTGATAAAAAAGAACCTCCAGGTATGATTTTGACTATGTAGATTTTAAATATTTTATTGCACCGCCTATTAACATGCAAATCCCAAAACTCGCGATGCTCGAACAGATGGATTTGCATGTAGCTATGCTCATAAAATTATTTAAAATTCTACAATTAGTAAAAATCATACCTGGAGATTTTATTTTCGCTTACTCCGCAAGGTGGTGGTAAGTGGGAGCAATTTAACTAAAAAGGAGGTATTTATGATAAAAGCAGTTATTTTTGATATGTATGAGACCTTGATTACACAGTATGGCGGACCGGTATATTTCCGGGCGCAGATGGCAGCAGATGCCGGCATAGATCCGATGTTATTTGATGCACTTTGGATTCCGAGTGAGAATGACCGGACCATTGGAAAGCAGACATTGGAAGAGACAATTGAGCAGATATTGAGACAGACTGGAAAATACAGCGAGGAGACATTCCAAACTATTATTTCTGGAAGAAAGGCAGCAAAAGCAGACTGTTTTTGTCATCTTCACCCGGAAATTATTCCGATGCTTCAGGCATTAAAAGAAAAAAAGATTAAAATCGGACTGATTAGTAACTGTTATTCTGAGGAAGCGGTATTGATCCGGGAAAGCCAGTTATTTCCATATTTTGATGAGACATGTCTGTCTTATGAACTGGGAATGAAAAAGCCAGATCCAGAAATATTCCTAAAGTGTATGGAAGGGCTTGGCGTGAGAGCCGGAGAATGTTTGTACATCGGAGATGGCGGGAGCCATGAACTGGAGGCGGCAGATATTATGGGAATGACTGCGCTTCAGGCACGGTGGTACATCAAAGAGGTGCCGGAACTGGATATCCGAAAAGAGAAGTTTGAACAGTTAGAGACACCGATGGCGGTGTTAGAAAAGATATAAAAAATGATTCGTTTATTTTTAGACAAATAATATATCTTAAAAATATACAAAAGTATTGCATGAAAAGCATAGAATTGATACAATAAATGTAAGGTGCTGTCAGCACTGGTGTGTCTGGCGGTTTATTTTTTACAGGGAGTCTATAGCTCTGATTACATAGATGATTCGGACGATGAACTATTATGGAAAGGAGAACATACTTATGCTAACAATGGCTGACTTGATTGCAGTACTTAGTCTCTGCTTAACCTCATTTGGTCTTGGATATGCAATGGGATGTAACAATAAGACCACAAAAAAATAACCGCCTGTTAGCCTGAGAAACTAATACGGTTATTTTTTATTTACAATGATCAGGTAAATCGCCATTGGCAGTACCTTTTATATAAGTATATTAACACTGATATGTGTGTGTGTCAAATATATGTTGTATGAAAAGGACGAAGTGGTATGAAGATAAATAATCAATATGAGGAAGCAGAAGCGATTTATCCAGTTACAGGATTATATATTGATCCGGACGGGAATGCTGTAGAAAAGTCAGAGATGCTTTTATCGGAGCATCGTATGGACGTGTATATTAATGATGTGCTGACGATGAAATTAGTGTGTACACCGAAGGATTTGCCGGGGCTGGTACTGGGACGAATGGTCAGCGAAGGCATGATTCATTCATCAGAGGAAGTGGAATACCTTTATATCTGTGAGCATGGAACCAGGGCGAGAGTACAGATTGGTTCAGAACATTGTGGATTGGTTAATGATAATCTGAGCGCAGAGGTTATGGATACGCCGACTTGTTGTACGGATAATAAGACCATATATAGTAGATTTGCAGTGGAAAAAGAATTGCAGCATCTGGAGCCGGTAGAAGTTAGTCTGGAACTTATGTATGCATTCGACGAAGCCTTTCATCAGGATATGCCATTGCATGAGGCGACATGGTCAACACACAGTTGCTTTCTTGCATATAAGGGAAAGATTGTGTATTCCTGTGAGGATATCGGACGCCATAATGCACTGGACAAAGCGATTGGCTATGCACTTATGCAGGATTATGATTTTCATGAATGTGCAGTATTTACGACCGGACGGCTCCCGATTGACATGATTACAAAAGTAATCCGGGCAGGAATTCCACTTGTGGCAAGTAAAAAGACTCCGACGGCAGAAGCTGTAAAACTGGCACAGGAATATGGATTGACGATGATTGGAAGAGCGAAGAATCACAAGATGATGCAATATACGCTGTATAAAGAATAAGACATTAGGTTCTGCTCTTGCATGGTTATTTGCACTCTTTGCAGTGATTGCTTCATTTGGTATTGGAAATATGACACAGGGAAATTCTATTTCAGGTGCACTGCATGCAACATTTCATATCCCGACATGGATCACTGGAATTGTGATCACAGTGCTGGCTTGTAACAATCGGGATTACATTATTTGCATTTTCTACAATCCTCGGATGGGAATATCATGGAGAAAAAGCATTCTTGAACTTGGCTGCACACAGACACTTAATCTTGTATGGAGCTTTTCGGATATAGCAAATGCGCTCATGGCAATCCCGAACCTGATCTGCATGCTCATACTTAGTAAAGAAGTAGCACAGGACATCAAAGCATTCCAGCCAGAGATAGACAACAGACATACAGAAAAACGTTCCGAACAAAACACGTATGTGCAAGATGTAAAATAAAAATATGAGAAAAATATAAAAGACTTATCGCAAAATAAAACAGAAAAAGTCCTGTCCTATGACGATAGGGTAAAATTCGTTATGTCTGCGAGCATAGCATGTCTTTCTATGTACTGTCTGAGCCGTAAGGCGAGTTTACATAGAAAGATATAGATAAGCGGCGCAGCAGACATAGAATTTTACCCGTGTCATAGGCCAGGACTTTTTCTATTATAGTTGTAAAAGAGCTTTTTGTTTTGCCAATTTTTCCATTTTACAAAAACAATTCTAACAGGAACACCACCATGCATGCGCATACGGATACTTGCAGCAGGCTTTTCCCAAACCATGCAAGTGCTGTGGCAACGATCAGAGCTGCCCATGCAGACCAGACACTTCCGGTCGCGGACAGGATTGCCGGGAAGGTCATCACTGCCAGTGTGACGTATGGTACATAGTATAGAAATGACCGAATCGTTTTATTTTTAATTTCTTTTCGAATCAAGGTCAGAGGCAGCATACGGATCAGATAGGATACTCCGGCCATGACCAGGATATAGATATAAATATTATGACTCATGACTTGCCTGCCTTTCATTGTTATTTAATACACTAGATTCAGTGCTTTTTGTATCGTCCTCCTCCTCATCGATTGGGAACAGGATTGCAGCACCTCCGGCAATGAGAATCGTAAGCAGAATCGTTCTTGTTCCGGTAGAAAGTGTATGGACAACTGGAAGTTTTGTAAATGCAAAGCTTGCTCCCATGGAAATCAAGACAACTCCCGCAAGAATCCTATTTTTTCTTGCAGGCGGGATAATGATTGCCAGGAACATGCCGTAAAGACCGACACTTAATGCACTGACGATATTAGCCGGTAGAATGGATCCCATCAAAGTTCCCAAAAGTGTTCCGAAAGCCCAGCCGGGAAGTGCTACAGTATATGCACCAAAAGAATAGTATGGATTCAATTTACCCGGTACGGCCACGGAGATTCCAAATAACTCATCAGTGACATCATAACTTAGAAGCAGACGCTGGATCATCGGTGTGTCTGGTGGAAGTTTCTGACTTAATGCACAGGACATCAGAAGATAACGGGCATTTGTAATCAATATCAGAATCGCGACCTCCAGATAGCCGCCACCTGCGGCAATCAGCGTAAATCCGGCAAATTCACCGGCTGATGCATTATTAGTAAAACTTACGAGAAATGCCTGAAAGGGTGTGAACCCGGCATTTTTTGCAGCAATACCAAGGGTAAATGAAACTGCAAGATAGCCAAGGGCAATGGGAATTGCGTCCCGCATACCCTTGGCAAACCAAGACTTATTAGTACCTCTCATTTGTGACCTCTTTTCCTATCTCATAAATTCATTGATTACGTGTAACACACCGTCTTCATCGTTGGATTTTGTGATGTAATCTGCAGATTCTTTTACCA
>OGCQ01004897.1_pt1 | contig 10384 bp, 7 predicted proteins | sample 1570161 | NCBI WGS metagenome assembly OGCQ01 (sample SAMEA4384402, study PRJEB24528) | human gut metagenome
CCATCCTGTGTCACCACACGCGGATAGCAGTTTACAAAAAACGGCTTTCCTTCCTGAAATTTTACCAGTGCAACTGCCAGTGCTGTCATCAGTTCTTTTGCAGTAAATCCTGCCACAACGCCGCTGACTCCCTCTTCTGTCAGTGCTTCGCACAGACGTGTTCCCGTGATGGCATTGACATGTCCCGGATATAAAAATACATCTGCGCTGCCCTTTAATGCCTCATAAGCCTGTGGAATGGTTTTATTCGCAACTAATAAAGAATAATTATCCAGTCCATCTTCTTTTGCCGCTTTCACAGACAGGCACCCCGCCGGTGTCGTTGTCTCAAATCCAACCGACAAAAATGTCACCTGTTCGTCCGGATGTTCCTTTGCATATTTTTCAGCATCCGCCGGTGAATATACGATGCGGATTTTTGCGCCCTGTTCTCTGGCTCCCGCAAGGCTCATTTTTGTGCCCGGCACACGCACCAGATCACCAAACGTACAGATCGTCACACCTTTTTCCAATGCCAGATAAATTGCCTCATCAATAAAGCTGACCGGCGTTACGCAGACCGGACATCCCGGTCCGGAGATCAGTTCTACCTGTTCAGGAAACAATTTTCGGATTCCCAGACGGAAAATTTCATGTGTATGCGTTCCGCACACTTCCATGATCCGCACTTTCGGACCATTGTAATTTTCAATGATCTCCCGAGCCGTTTTCTTTTTATTTTCGCTGTTTGTCTCTCCCATTACAGAAATTCCTCCATGAGCTGATCTGTCTCGCTCTCATCCTCATCGGTAATCTTTGCGATGGCCACACCTGCGTGAACCATAACGTAATCTCCCGGCTCCAGATCTTCTAAAAGCTTGGCATTGCTGATTTTTACTACCTTTGCTGATAAACCTACACACATATATATTTCCTCCTAAAAATGCTAAATCTCTTTTTCCATTTTCTGTAACCAGTTCATTCCATAGGCCGCCTGTCCGATTGCAATTCCTCCATCGTTTGGTGGAATCATACGATGTCGTAACACTTCAAAACCTTCCAGCAGCAATTGTTCCTCTGTCAGGCGCAGTAACAATCTGTTTTGAAATACACCGCCACTCAAAGCGACCTTATTTCTGCCGGAACTTTTTCGGGCTTCTATGCAGGCTGCAACAATCAGTTCTGCCAGCATCTGATGAAACAGATAAGCCAGGGCGTCACTGTCCGCACCTTGTAATTTTGCTTCTACCATTTGCTGCACCAGAGTTTCCGTATCCAAAATACACAACGTATCTTTCCGATTCACCGACTGTTTATCTACCGTCTGGCAGATATTCTGTTTTTTGTTTGAACCCAGTATCTGTTTCTGTTCAAAAGCTTCTGCTGCAAACTGCAGCGCCGTGGATGCTTCACCCTCAAAACTCGACTGCCGTCGGATTCCAAGAATCGCGCTGACCGCATCAAAAAGCCGTCCTGCACTGGTCGACATCACCGCATTGATTTTCCGATCCGCCATGGTAAACTGCACTTTGCTTTCCTGTTCACTGCAAAGTCTCAGTTTTTCAATAATTTTCCATGCTTTTTCCCGGTCTTTTATATATCCGTAAATCATGGAAACAGCGATACGCCAGCCTTCTTTTGCAGAAGCATCTCCGCCGATCTGCAAAAACGGTGTAATACTGCCAAATCTGGTAAAATCCTGATAATCTGCCAGCAAAACTTCTCCGCCCCAGATGGTTCCATCCGTTCCATATCCGGTTCCGTCAAAAGAAACTCCGATGACCGGCTCCTGACAGTCATTTTCCGTCATACAGGATAAAACATGCGCATAATGATGCTGCACTTGTATCATTGGCAGCTCCATTTCATGCGCCACCATTGTGGAATTGTACTTCGGATGCAGATCTGCCACTACAAGCTCTGGCTCTACTTCCAGCAAAGCAGTCAGTCGCGTGATCGTCTCCTGAAGCGCTTTCACTGTCCGAAGATCTTCCAGATCTCCTACATACGGCGCCGGATAAAACCGGTCATCATGTCCAATACAACATGCATTTTTCAATTCTCCGCCCACAGCAAGTACCTGCCCTTGCCACGCTTTTGAAAGCATATATGGGAGTGGTGCATACCCCCGGCTTCTTCGGATCATATACGGTTCTTCCCGGTAAAAATCCATCACGGAATCGTCTGCACGGATACGGATCTTCCGGTCATGAGAAAGTATGCAGTCGCATAAATGTGACAGTTCCTCTTTTGCTTCCCGGTCATCTCTGCAAATTGGTGCACCGGAAATATTTCCACTGGTCATCACGAGAAAATCAGGCATCTGAATGCCGTCATCATACTGAAATAACAATAGTTGAACCGGTGCATAAGGAAGCATTATCCCCACCTTCGGATTAAAAGGAGCTACCGATTTTGCAAGTTTGCTTACGCCTTCTTTTTTATCCAGCAACAGTATCGGTTTTTGATGCCCGGTCAGTATCTTTTCCTGTTCTTCGCTAAGTTCACATACACTGCGCACCGCCTCTTCGTTACGTGCCATCACTGCAAATGGTTTGACCGGACGTTTTTTTCTTGTCCGCAAAAGTTCCACGGCTGATTCCTTTGTCGCATCACAGCACAAATGAAACCCACCGATTCCTTTGACTGCCACAATTCCGCCTTCCGCGATTACGCGTCTGGCGTAAGTAACCGCGTCTCGTCCTCGTTCGCTTCTTTCTGCCAGATACACCTGTGGTCCACAATTATTGCAGCAAACAGGCTGTGCGTCAAATCTGCGGTCCTCTGGATCATGGTATTCGTGTGCACAGTCCGGGCACATTGGAAATTCTTTCATACTGGTACGTTCCCGGTCATACGGAAGTGCATCTAAAATAGTCAGTCTCGGTCCGCAGCATGTACAGTTAATAAATGGATGCAGATACCGTCTGTTCCCCGGCTGATACATCTCTTCCTTGCACTCTTCGCAGATTGCAATATCCGGAGAGACAAAGATTTCCCCTTTCGTCTTTTCGCTCTCAACAATCTGAAAATCTTTATAAATTTCCGGATTTTCAACGTCTTCTATATTCATCTTCAAGATTGCTGCACGTTTCGGAGACTGTTCACGGATCATGGTCACAAATCTATCCACCTGTGCTTCTGGCGCCTGTGCAAAAATCTCTACATAAGGACCTTTGTTACTGACGCTCCCATGGATATTACAAGTCGTTGCGTGACGGCTTACGGTTGGACGAAAACCGACTCCCTGAACAATTCCGTAGGCACGGATTCGTCTGGTCACTGTTTCTTTCATCTCGACGCCTCCCGCTTTTTCATTTCCTCACGCAATTTTCCTGACACAGCAAAATGTGTGGCATCTATAAAAATTCTTTTTCTTTCCGTCTCATGTGTATCTGCCACACAACCCGTTCCAGCCATTTTATAAGCATCTTCAGTCATGCGTTTCATCATCGGATCTGCAAAAACAATGTCGTAATCCTCTTTCTTGATAAGCTCCATATAATCATCTTCTTCTCGAAGTGAAATGTCACCTTCTTCGGAGAGTTCCTGCTTCATCATAAACCAGCTTGCTACCGTAACAACTGCATTGTTATCAACAGATGGATCCCCATTTACTTTCTGGCATCTTCGTCTGATTTCTGCACGCATTGCATTTCCAATAACCTGCTGATGCACGATCAGGATTTTCTTTCTCCGATAATCCATATCCGGAACCAGCTCTTCTACAATTGGGTAAGTGACCTCATAAGGTGTGCCAAATGTTTTTTCCAGATATTTTGCAGCTGCCAGAGCCGCCGGGGAAACTACAATATTTTTTTCAACCTCTCCTGCTGTTCGATGATTATCAAGACCATCCGTGCTCCGGCAGACATTTTCTCCCATGCAGTAGCAGATTGCTTCTTTTCCTTCTTTTTCCTGATAATATTCTCGAATCTTCTTTGGTGCCTGAAGGTCACTTATGTCCTGCGGCGTTAATCCAAGAACCCCGATCTTTCCCTGTTTTTTCTCAATATCCAGATTCGGCTTAATTCTTTCACTTGCCTTATCAATCATTTCCTTTTCTGCAAATGTCCGGAAAAGCTCCAGCCATGCTTTTTCTTCGCCCACATCATATAATTCCATACCATCTGTATCAATGGTGATAACAGGCATATTTAATTTTTTCTCGCACATTCTTCCAAGTGCCTTGTAATCCGTTCCGATTACTGCCGGAACCGGTGTCCCGATGATTGCTACAAACTTTACATCGAGCTTTGAAGCTGCATCCACCAGCTTCTCCACCAGACGGTCATCTCGTCCGAGAATTGCGTCCATATCACGCAGTCCCGCACTGAACAAGGCACTTTTTTGTTCAAACCAGCGCGGCTCATCAAAACCACATACATTTCCTGTACAGCCGCCGGCGTCACAGATTGCGATCAGTCCCCCAAGTTCATATAACACGGACACCGCACCAGACTGATCCGGTGCAAATGGTGTCAGATATTTTCTAAGTCCTCTCACTATACTACCTCCAGTAATTGTTCGAATAATCTTCTCACTCCTGCATATCCATATGGCTGTTCTTCCCCGTTCCACATGACATATGGACAATCCGGATGATAATAACAGGCATCTTTTCCGATTGCCAGATTCACATCACTTTTCGCCGGGTCATAATAAATCATCGTCGGTTCCATATTGGAAAATACTTTCGTCTTTGGACTTATTTTTGCCAGAGAACGAATGTATGTGAAGTTCTCCACCGTGATTGTCCCGTAAATTTCCGGTACTGAAAATCCGTAACGTATCAAGGCTAATGATAGTTCAAATGGATCAGCATTCAGGCATTCTCCGATTGCAAAAGAAGCATCCGGACACTTCTGCCGGAATTTTTCCAGTGCATCTTCTGCCTGCTTTTTATATTTTTCATCATAAAATGCAACACCGAGTGCATTACCAAGTGCATGATACTGGTTTTCAATCTTGTCTATCTGATAGAGTCTTCGAAGCTCGATAAATGGAATTTGAAGCCGGTTGTGAAAATCTTCTGCTGCAAATCTTGCTTCGTGATGCAGTACCAGATTGAAATTCGCTTCTGACATAGTCTGATATTCCATATAATCCTTACATCTGGAAATCTCATGAATCGTCTTCACTCCCGCACTATGCAGCAGATCATAAATCTCACAGTCATCCACAAGCGGCGAGAAAAATCCCAAAAGATTGACTACATTGCCTTTCTTTTTTCCCGGCTCAAGCAGTGAATATAAGGACTGCCTTACATGTACCATCGGTGGTTTTCGTCCTTCTCTGGTCAGTGCATACATGTAGCACGGCCGCACCGGAAGCCCCGCTTTTTCTTCTGCTTTTCGGCACACACGCTCCATATCTGTGCCAAGAAGTGCATCTACACAGGTGATGCAGATCATCACAACAGAAGGCTTCTTCTCAAGACCTTCACAGATTTCTGCCACTGCCTTTGGGATTTTCTTCAGATGACGGCCAGTCACAATATCTGTCTCATTCATCATCAAATAAAAAAAGCGATTGTCATATTCGCGCATGGAACTGATCAGTGATGTATTTCGCCCACAGCATCCCGGTGCCACGATCAGCATGATCGAATCCGGGACAGCAAGGCCGGCTCTTTTTACTCCAAATCCTTCCGCTCCCGGGGAGTTAAAGGCAAGTGTAGCCGGTGAGCTGTAGATCAGATGCATATTCGATCTGAACTGATCCGGAATATTGTCTTTCCCACGCTCATTTAATTCTTCTACTGTACAATAATAAGCTCTGCTCATTCTTCTTCCTCTGCTTTCAAAAGTATTTCTGCCAGGTCAAAAAATCGTCTGCTGATCTCGGATCCTGCATCCCCCTCGATCACGGTCTTGCCCTGGTCTTCCCATCGGATGATTTCGTCACTTCTGGGGATTTCTCCTACGATCGGAATGTTGCTTTTCTGTGCAAATGCCTGCACTTTTTCTGTTTCATTTTCTACATTTCGATGATTCAGAACGATACCAAAAACTCGCGCATAGCTTCTGTCCTCAAAGTTTCTCACAGCACTGGAAATATTGTTTGCTGCATATAGTGCCATCTTCTCTCCTGATGTTACGATCAAGACTTTTTCCGCGTAGCCTTCACGGATTGGTGCTGCAAAACCACCACAGACTACATCTCCCAAAACATCATAAAGTACAACATCTGGTTTATAAGTTTCAAATAATCGCAGATCCTCAAGCAGCTGGAAAGTCGCTATGATTCCTCTTCCGGCACAGCCAAGTCCCGGTGTCGGACCGCCTGTCTCAATACAGAGAACTCCTCCAAATCCTTCTTTGGAAATATCTTCCAGCTTCTCCGGCTCCTCGTCCTCTTCCCTCATATAATTCATCACCGGACGAAGCGGTTCACCACCAAGCAGATTGATCGTTGAATCTGCTTTCGGATCACAGCCAATCTGGATGACCTTCTTCCCCATAGACGCAAAAGCTGCTGCCAGATTGGAAGTCACCGTCGATTTCCCAATACCACCTTTTCCATAAATTGCTACTTTCAGCATTTGTAAATACCCTCCATACATACAAAAAGACTCCTCCACCGTCAGGGTAGAGAAGTCCTGTAAATTTCACATCAACAACTATTCCCGCTCGGATGAATTCCTTGCCGTCAGAGTCTGTTCTGTTTTCGTTTTATTCTGTTTTTATTGTACTTTAAAGACACCGGGTGAGTCAATGCTAACAGGAATGTATTTCAGACTGAAATTCCTGAATATCTTTTGCGATCTCGCCACTTAAAAGCAACATACAGATCAGGTTTGGAATCGCCATAAGTGCATTCGCAATATCCGAAAAATTCCATACGAGGCTCAATGTCTGTGTACATCCCAAATAAGCGACCAGCGAAAATACAACTCGGTAAATCATGTTAAATTTGTGTGTTCCCAGAAGATATTCAAAAGCTTTTTCTCCATGATATTCCCATCCCAGAATCGTGGAAAATGCAAACAATGTGATGCCGATTGTTACAAGCCATCCGCCTGAAGTTCCAAGGATTGTCTTAAATGCGACAATCGTAACATCCGAACCTGTAAGCATTTCACCGGCTTCATTGGTCATTCCAAGGACTCCTGAAGATGCAATGGCAAGGCCAGTAATCGTGCATACAACTATCGTATCCCAGAAAGTACCGGTCATATTTATGTAACCCTGACGTACCGGATTATCAGTAGTTGCCGCTGCCGCTGTGATTGCAGCAGAACCCATACCTGCTTCATTTGAAAACACACCACGTGCAACACCAAATCGCATCGCACTCATCATAGATGCAACAATGGAACCGCAGAGGCCACCACCAACCGCTTTGACTGAAAATGCCATTTTAAAGATCATCGCAAGTCCTGACGGCAAATTGGAAATATTTCCCAAAATTACGATCATTCCACAGATGACATAAAAAATTGCCATAACGGGAACGACAATCGAAGAGACTTTTGATATGGATTTAATTCCGCCTACAATAATCAGTAAAGAAACTACTGTGATCACAATTCCAGTTACCCATGTCGGCACGCTAAAGGTAGAATGTAAAGCTCCGGCAATAGAGTTTCCCTGTGTCATGTTTCCGATTCCAAAAGAAGCAATTACTGCAAACAGAGCAAAAAGCCATGCCAGAACAGCGCCAAACGTCTTATTTTTCAGACCTTTTTTCATCGTATACATAGGACCGCCACTCATCTCACCCTTGGCATTTATCTCTCGATATTTAATTGCAAGCATGCACTCACTGAATTTGGAAGTCAGGCCAAACGCTGCCGAAATCCACATCCATACAAGAGCTCCCGGACCACCAGATACCATAGCAGTTGCAACACCAACAATATTACCTGTTCCAATAGTAGCTGCGAGTGCCGTTGTAAGTGCAGAAAACGGAGAAACATCCCCTTCCCCACGACTCTTTGTGCGTGCCTCTTTACTGAGAGTACTCTTCAGTGCATATCCGAGATTTCTCCACGTCAGAAATCTTGTTCGAAATGTAAGAAATATTCCGGTTCCTACCAACAGGACCAGCATAACCGGTCCCCAGACAAAATCATCAATCTGTGCAATAATTTCGTTCAACTGTTCCATATCGATGTTCCCTCCTCTTTTCCTATACATTAAAGTACTCCCGACAGCTTCAAAAAAATGCATTTTTTTCGGAAATGCAAAAAGGAGCGATGCTGTAGCAACATCGCTCCTTTTGATAAATGTATAATTTTCTGTATTATATACTTATTTTCACACTTTTGTCAAGACAATTTTGTTTACAGCAATCCCGCAAACAATCTCATAAACAGCTGTCCCAGTCGTAGGTATGCACTGCGTCCTGTACGATATTTTTCTGTAACTTCGCGGCACTCTTTCATCGTCTCATACAGGTCATTTCGAATATCCTGAACAGCATCACAGTCTGCCATAAAGCATCCATTTTCGAAGTGATGATACAGACTTCGATAGTCCAGATTGATTGTTCCACAAGTCGCCATACAGTCATCCGCAACACTCATCTTGGCATGACAAAATCCCGGTGTCCATTCATAAATCCGAACCCCATCCTTGACCAGTTCATGATAAAAAGATCTGGTGACATTATAGACCAACTTCTTATCCGGAATTCCCGGGGTGATGATCCTTACATCAACACCACGCTTTGCAGCAAGTGTCAGTGCATGTGCCATTTCATCCGTAATGATCAGATATGGTGTCATAAACCAGCAGTATTTTTCTGCTTTATCTGCCATACTGATGTAGACCTCTTCTCCCACCTGTTCATCATCCAGTGGACTATCTGCATAAGGCTGTATAAATCCTGTCTGCTGTGCCTCATATGAATATTCCAGGAGAAACTGCTCAAGATCCGTGTCATTTTCATCCTTATCACTGACAGCATTCCACATCTCCAGGAATGTCACCGTCAGTGAACGTACTGCATCACCTTCCAGACGAATGCCAGTATCTTTCCATTGTCCATAAGGATGTGTCAGATTAAAATATTCATTTGCAAGATTATAGCCTCCTGTGAATCCAATCTTGCCGTCAATCACCGTAATTTTTCGATGATCTCTGTTGTTCAGAAATAAATTTAAGCCTGGCACAAATGGATTAAAGACCCTGCAACGTATTCCGACAGCCTCCATCTTTTTGATAAAATCTGTATTGATAAAGCCAATCGAGCCCATGTCATCATAAAAAACACGGACCTCTACCCCAGCCTTCACTCGTTCTTCCAGCACATGCTGAATCCGCTGCCACGCCTCGGCATCTTCGATTGCATGGTACTCCATAAAAATAAAGTGCTCTGCTTTTGCCAAATCAATAAGCTGTGCTTCCAGCCCCTTTGCCGCCTCATCGTAATAAGTCACATCCGTATTCTGATACACCGGATAAAAAGCATTCCTGTAAATATACGAAGATATATTTCCTGCCTTTGGAAGTATCTGTTCAAGTTTTTTCTGAATTGTACGGTTCTGTGGAAGACAAGGCAAAAGCTGTTCATCAATTTTCTGATAGCGCTTTCGCATCTTTGCCGTACCTCCATTCAGACCAACCAGCAGATACAGTCCAAGTCCCATGATCGGAAATGCGAGGATCAGAAGAATCCAGGGCATCTTGATCGTCGATGTGACCGGCGATGCATACATATTCAAAATGACAATCAGTCCCAACACTCTTGTCAGAAGGTTCAGTGCTTCTGCATATCTGTTCAGTCTGGTAAACAACGCAACAATAAACACAACCTCTAACAAAATGCACAATACGGAGAATGCCAGTCTGGCAACTCCGTTTTTGGTTTTTGCCCTTCCCTCCAACGTTGTATCTTTCATAAAACCCACTCCCTCTTCTCTGTTATTCTTCCGCCTGCTGTAGCGGCAAATCCATTTTGTGATTGTGATACATCATAGCACTTTACAGAGAATCCGTAAATATTCAAAAACTAAGCTTTTACCCAAAATTTCAGGGAGAGCCACTGACTCTCCCTGCACAAATAACTTATTCTTTTACACTCAGGCGTACCAGTGCTCTCTGCAATTTTGCAGATACCATCTTGTATTCCTGATCCGTAAGACCACCTTTGGCAATCATCTCTTCGGCACGCTTTTTCGCATTCTGTGCGCGCTCTGCATCAATATCCTCTTTCCACTCCCAGGTCGTTGCAAGAAGGCGGCAGGTTCCATTCATCACAGAAAGCATCCCGCCAATGCAAGCCGCTGTCCGTCTGGTTCCATCCTCCATAACTACGCTTGCTTCGCCCATACCAAGAGCAGTACAGAAATTACAGTGTCTTGCAAGAATCGCGATATCTCCACCCACACTTCTGCAAACTACGCGCTCTACATCACCCTCAAAAAGCAGTCCATCCGGTGTTCCGATCCGTAAAGAGA
>OGCQ01004904.1_pt1 | contig 10371 bp, 15 predicted proteins | sample 1570161 | NCBI WGS metagenome assembly OGCQ01 (sample SAMEA4384402, study PRJEB24528) | human gut metagenome
GACAGAATTTTGGGTATAGAAAAAGCCCGGAAAATGGCGTATTTCCGGGCTTTTTTAGCATTTTGAAGTTGTCGATTATCGCTTGCTGAACTGAGGTGCGCGACGAGCGGCTTTGAGGCCGTACTTCTTTCTCTCCTTCATTCTGGGGTCGCGGGTCAGGAACCCGGCGGCCTTCAGAGCGGGGCGATACTCGGCGTTCATCTCCAGCAGGGCGCGGCTGATGCCGTGGCGGATGGCGCCGGCCTGGCCGGTGACCCCGCCGCCGGAGACGGTGGCGGAGATATCCACCTTGCCCAGCAGATCCGTGGTGTCCAGGGGCTGGCGGACAATGAGCTTCAGGGTCTCCAGACCGAAGTAGTCGTCGATGTCACGGCCGTTGATGGTGATGGCACCAGTGCCGTTGGGGAACAGATGCACCCGGGCCACGGAGGACTTCCGGCGGCCGGTGCCGTAATGGTAAGGCTTCTTGCTCTTATACATGGTCTCACTCCTCCTTATTCTGCGGCCCACAGTTCGGGCTTCTGTGCGGCGTGGATGTGCTCGGGACCGCGGAAAATCTTCAGGCGGGTCAGGGAATCCTTGGTGATGATGTTCCGGGGCATCATGCCGCGGACCGCCAGCTTCATGGCCAGCTCGGGCTTGTCCTGCATGAGCTTACGGTACTTGGTCTCCTTCAGGCCGCCCACATAGCCGGAGTGGGTGCGGTAGTACTTCTGATCCAGCTTCTTGCCGGTGAGCACGGCCTTCTCGGCGTTGATGACAATGACAAAGTCGCCGCAGTCGGCGTGGGGGGTGTATTCGGGCTTATGCTTGCCCCGCAGCAGAGTGGCTGCCACGGTAGCGGTTTTCCCAAGGGGCTTGCCAGCGGCGTCAAGGATATACCACTTGCGCTCGATGTTGCCCTTGTTGGCCATAAAAGTGGACATAGGGTCGAACCTCCAATAAAAATTTCTCTTCCTTATATTTTAAGGAGGGCCGGTGGCTTCTCCCGCTTTACAAAGGGTTTGCTTCTCCTTTATAATGCTGGAGAAACCACAGGCCGGTGTTTTCAGCAGGCTACATTATAATACCGCCATGGGAGCCTGTCAACGCTTTTTCTGAATTTTTTAATTTACCCCTGCAAGAACTCTCGTTTTCTCTTCTATCCTCTTCTATTCTTCTGAATCCTCATGTTCTATTTTCATTTTTGTGCGCAAGGAGTGTACCCGTCATGCAAAAGATTCTCAGTCTTCTCCGCCGGTGTGTGGAGGACTATGATATGATCGCCCCCGGGGAGCGGGTGGCCGTGGGGGTATCCGGGGGGAAGGACTCCCTGGTGCTGCTGGCCGCCCTGGCCCGGCTGGCACAGTTTTATCCCGGGGGCTTTTCCGTGGAGGCCTTTACGGTGGACATGGGGACCCCGGGCATGGACCTGTCTCCTCTGGCGGACTACTGCCGGGAGCTGGGCGTCCCCTTCCACCGGATTCCCACCCAGATGTACCATGTGATCTTTGAGACCCGGCGGGAGAAAAATCCCTGCGCCCTCTGCGCCAAAATGCGCCGGGGCTCCCTCCACACCGCCCTGCTGGAGGCGGGCATTCACAAGGTCTCCCTGGGCCACCACTATGACGACGCAGTGGAGACCTTCTTCCTCTCCCTGTTTTATGAGAGCCGCCTGTCCTGCTTCCACCCCGTAACCTATCTGGACCGCACGGACATCACCCAAATCCGCCCCCTTCTCTATGTCAGCGAGGCCATGATCCGGGAGGCGGTTCCCCGCCTCCAGCTCCCGGTGGTCCACAACCCCTGCCCCGCCGACGGCCACACCAAGCGCCAGGAGGTCAACACCCTCATTGCCTCCCTGGAACCCCAGTATCCCAAACTGAAGGAGTCCGTCTTCGCCGCTATGCAGCGCCTCCCCCTCCCCCATTGGGCCCCCCGGGAACTCCGCCGGCGGCCGCCCACGGAATGAGTCATTGTCATCGAATTGTATCTTCTTTTTTCCAATATTTTTGCTATACTATGGCAAGAGAAAGAAAAGGAGGGTACCCCCATGGCCGCACCCGAAATGCAATTCATTGCCCGGGAGGTAGAGTCCCTGTTCCGCGCCCATTACAGCAAATTGGTCTGGTACGCCCAAACCCTTCTGACCAGGAACGCCCAGACATCCGATCCTGGGCGGGCGGAGGAGGCGGTCCAGGAGGCGTTTGCCATTGCCTGGTCCAAATGGGAGGACCTGTTCGCCAGCCCCAATCCCGCCGGCTGGCTGTACAATACGGTAAACAACGTGGTCCGGAACATGATCCGCGCCGACCAGCAGTGGGCCGCCCGCCTGCTCCAGGCCCAGGCCGCGCTGTCCCACCAGCCCTTCCAGCCTCCGCCGGGGGCCGACCTGGAATTGGAAGGTTTGGTCTCCCAAGAAGAGCTGGAGCTGCTGAAACGGCTGTATCTGGAAGGGATGACCTATGAGGAGCTGGCGGCAGAGGAAAACCTGAACCAAAACACCCTGGCCGCCCGTGTCCGGCGCATCAAGCTCCGGTTTCAAAAAATGTACCGGGAGATTGAAAATTTTTCTGATCCGCCCTGCAAAAAAAGTGACACGGCACGACATAAAGAAAAGAGAGGAGGTTCCAAACTATGAACGATCCCAAAAACAAGCTGGGACAGTACGCCGGGTTGGAACAGCTCTCCACCCAAGCGCTGGAAGACCTGCTCCAGCAGGATTTCGCCGCGGGAGAGGACCACTCCAATCCAGACTTGGTCATGGCAATCATGGAGGTGATGGAACAGAGAAAGCCCCAAGCCGCCCCGGCGGTGGATGTGGACGCCGCGTGGAATGCCTTCCGTGCCGGGAACATAGCGCCCATAGAACCCGAGGCAGGCTCTGCGGGCCGCCTCCCAGAGGCCGATCCGGTCCCGCCGCCGTCCGCCGCCCCGCAGAAGCCCCGCCGAAGAAAAGCGCCCCGCCGCGCCCTGGCTGTGGCGGCCGTGGTCTGTGTCCTGGTCTGCCTTTTCATCCTCCCGGTGCAGGGCAGCAGTCTGCTGCAAAATCTGGTGCAGTGGTCTGACGCCAACTTCTCCTTCTTGTCCAGGGAACCCGATGGAACCGAGGCGGTCCTCCGCAGCCCGGACTATCAGCAGGTGGAAAAAACCGTGTCCGAGCTGACAGACCGGCCTGTTTTGCCCACCTGGTATCCGCCGGGCAGCTCTGTGGTGCAGGTGGAGAGACATACCGTGGAGAACGGCTATTATTGTGTGGTGGTTTTTTCTCTGGACGGCCAGGAGTTTCTCCTGTCCGTTGGAATCTATGACACCGTCGAGGACTTACCCACCCGTCAATACGAAAAAAACAAAGGTCCCGTGGAGGAATACTACGCCAATCATATTTCCCACTACATCATGGGAAATATGGAGCGGAACACCGCCGTTTGGAGAAACGGGCCCACGGAATGCAGCCTGCACGGCTTCCTCAGCCCGGACACCTTGAAACGAATGATTGATTCCATTTACGAATGAAACAGAAAGGAAAAAACACATGAAACGCATTGGTCAAAAACAGCTTTCCCTTTTGCTCTGCCTGGTGCTCCTGTTCACTATGGCCATTCCCGCCGGTGCCCGAGCCAGTGATTATTTTAACAACACTTATGTTTCAGCAACCGCCGTGGGCGGCGGAACTCTGCGGATTAAAGTGGACGTTGCTGCCTCCGGTACAATGAAAGAACTGGGGGCCACCGAAATTATTGTTCACGAACGGCAGGCCAATGGAACATACAAGCCGGTGCGCACCTTTACGCGAAATCAGAACGCCAATCTGATTCGAAAGAACTGTGCTTCCAATGTAATCTCCCTCACATACAAAGGAACCCCCGGAAAATATTACTACATCACCGCGCACTGCTACGCCAAAAACGCCAGCGGCACCGGGGCCACCTGGATCGGCTCCAGCGCGGTACGGGCATAACCATCACTTTTCCTTTTCGGGCCGTAAATGATGCGGCCCGAAAAATTTTTTTATTTTTTTCGATCCCGATGCAAATAAATCGGGTTGGCACGACATGTAGATATGGAGGGTCAAGGAGATTGTGCTACCTTACTATTGCGTGAAGAAAAGAGAGGAGGTGATTTTATGCAAACAGTTTTCTTTTTTCGTTCTATATACAAATAGATTACGTAAAGTCTCAAGAAATTAGACCTATTGCTTTTATGTCGTGAAAGGATTATATTATGAAAATAGGATTTTTAAAACGCTCTATCTGCACCGTGTTGGTCTTAAGCTTAATTTTTTCTCTTTCCGTAAGTGCCACCACTATTGATGATGTTGAAATTACGGATGGTTATCAAGATGAAATCATCGACAATTCTAACTATGTTGTCGACCAATCTGAACTTACTCACACCCCATATGAACCCTTGGCGGAAGAAGATATCCCTATTGAAAGACCTACTGACCTCGTAATTAGTGATGAGCCAGAAGATGCTATGCTCTCTTATGCTCCACGTGCCGTATACGGACCGTATACAAAATTGGAAACAATGGCAGACGAAAAAATGAGTGTCGTAGTCAATGGGCTAAAATCTGCTGGCAGTTTAAAAGTAGTAAAATACGCAGGATATAATTGTTATAAATTTGTATCAAATGGAAACACCGTTTATGTCACATGCGATGCTTTTTACCGCCAGCAGAAAGCAACTGTTACCAGATCTGTTTCCGATGTGGTAACCGCAGCAATCAATAAAGGCTCTTCTAATCCATTATACACAACAGTCATCAGAAGCAAGCAATATACTTACAACGGAATGAAAGTATTCCGTTGGAGCTTCGCCCGAGTAAGTGTTCGCGCCTTTCATGCCAAAAATAACTCTGAAGTCGTTATGAATGTTACGGTTCAGAATGCATACGATTTTGATGCTTATTATGCTGGTCTCCAAGATATCGGGACATCAACAGCAAAAATATCTCCTACCATGGCAATCAGAGTTACTAAAAGCCCTAACGGACTTTATTTCGATTCTTACGAATTTAGGGGACAAGGTGAAAATACTTCTCGTTCTGAACTTGGGAACCTTGTTTCTATTGCGTACTCTGCCAAAAAAATTACTGGAACAATCGCCTCGGCGAGTCTTCACGTCGGAACTGTTTACAACATTTGTAAAGAGATCCTAAAATTAACAAAAACGAACTCATCTAACCGTAAAAGTTATTTAACAGACCTCACTCCTTTGTCCTCTTCGAATCGATATCTTTATAAATTCGAAACACCCGTACCCTACCCCATCAAATTAAATGGGGACTATGCCACCATGGAATTGGGCATCACGTACACAGGAAATTTTTCTTCGGCAACAAATTACAATGCATACTATGGATGGACAATTAGCTAATTTTCATCTCTTTTAAACTTTTATACTATTATTTGAAGTAGAAGGTGTGCTTTCTACTTCAAATAATAGTTTTCTAAGGAGAATGCTCTCTATGAAACTAAAACCATTGTATCTGTGTCTTATCTCACTCGCCATTATTCTTTTCCTTGTATGCTTTGTCGTTGTCACCAGCCATAACAAAGAGGAACCGCCTCCCGTCACGTATAAATTTAATTCAAATACCGGAGACCTTACCTTTTTCATTGATAAAAACTATACCCTGCAATCCCTCTCCCTCCAAGAAGGAATTCTCTCTCTGCCCAGCTATGACCAAAGTTCCCGTGAGATTTCCTTCCGTCTCAACGAACTCCCCCCGGGAAAACGTGACGCAATCCGAATGACAGGCAATGCCATCAACGCTATGGATGGTTTCAACCTCTTATTTGACGTCACACGCTCTTCCGCAAAAGAGGAAATTTTAATCATACAATACTATGATCCCGTTACCTTTGAAGAAGCCATCTTTTCGTTTCCCTCTTCTCCCCGGTCTGCTTCTTCTTTTTAGCGGAGTATCTTTCCTCTGCCCAGGAACGTTATACCTTCCAGAGAACCCTTTACGGTGGATACCCCGCCGATTGGGATGTGATGACCCTTATGCTCTCCATGCCAGACGGAAGTATCCGTGGCATCGTTTTGGGCCCAGCAGGATTCCATTCCTACCACGACAAAGATGCTTTCGTGAATTATTCCTATCCGTCTTCTCCCCATCCCTCTTTCCCCAATGCTTTGATCTGTACCCTAATCCACCCGGAAGAAATTCGAGCCTTTGTTGATGAGGTGTTCGCCTCCTCTTGAGGCGGGGATATGTGCCTTTAGGAGGATGCTATGACGAAACGCAACCGAATTTTATGCCTCTGCCTGGCCATACTGTCAACCGCCGCAGTCGCATTTTTCCTGCTTTATCCCCACACCACTGGGCCAGTCCTTCCCCGGAGCGGTGACGCCCACATTCAGGCAGTGGAACTCCGCGCCGATGGGGAACTCCGTGTGTGGTCTCCCAAAACAGAGGAAGACCGGGAAAAAGAACTGGTCATTCTGGACTTTCTGGCAGAGAGCCGCCAGCGGCATCTGCTCCCGAACCATGAAACAGATTGGAGCGGCGATGCCAGCCAGCGGCAGTATATGTTGATTGTCATTCAAAATGGCTCCAACCTGGTAAACATCGATCTGGCACAGGACGACATCGTGGGAGAAGGCCCCTTCAATATGGTGTTCTCCGATGGCTGCCTGTTCCCCTCCCGAGGGTATTTGCTAACGCCCGGTGAAATCCGCACCTTTGTGGAGCGCACACTGGATGACGCCAACTACACCGTCAGCTCAGCAGTTTGATGAGGTATCTCCCTATGCTGTTTTCCAGCCTTGCGACTCTCCCAAGTATGCGGGTTCCTACAACAAAGACTTCAGATATAAAGGCCAAGTGTTCTCCCCGAAGTATAAACAGGGCACCCAAAACTTGTCCAAAGAAGCCCGGCAAGTCTTTAACGGCGCTGTTGGCATCGGCAAACACGATAAAATGAATACACAGAGTTATTCCGGATTTTTCAAATGATTATTATGAAACGACTTATCATTGGAATCGTTGTCTGTCTTCTGATTGCCTCCTGCATCGTCATACTTCCAATCACCAGCACCGTAGCAAACCGTCTTGGAGAGACTGATGGTATTCTTACATGCAGCGTAACAAAGAAACAAAGCAGCCAAACAACCTCTCCCGTTATATGGGACAAAGAGACCTTTGCCGCTTTCTATTCCCTTGCTCAGACCGTAAACGCAACCTTTCACGGTGCGGACCCCTATATGGAGTACCCCTTGGAGGAAACAAGCTATACCCTCTATCTGGAACACCCACAAGGCGAGTCCGACCTACTGGTCCTCACGGAAGGAAACCTTCTTTTCTACCACGGCCTGCGATATACTCTTGACAGCAACGCTCTATTTTCTTTTTTGAAAGAGCATGCCTAAGCCCAGTCCCCAGGAACGAAACTCGCTGGCAAGTCTGTATCCCTCTCCATGGGGCGGAGAGAATTTTCTCTCCGCCCTTTGTGCTTTCTTTTGGCAATCAATGTTCTGTTCTCTTTATGGAATGCTCCCAAAAACTTTGTAAAAATTTTTGGGGATTTCCCGTCACAAATTCCCCTGTCCTTTCGTTATTAAAAGGGAAAAATATTTCCGTCCCTTCCGCCGCCGTTCTTCTTCTGGATTTGAGGGGTCACCCGCCTATTACTTATTCTGAAAAGCGACAAATCTGTGCACCTTATTACAATTTAGATACAATTCCCCCATCAATCTTGTCATTTTCTCTTTTTTCCTGTACACTGTATAAAGCAAGAAAAAAGGATCAAATCATCTCCAAATCAAAAGTATATCCTCGGCATCCCGACAAATAAGACCATACCCGCATAAAGAAATGTTCGCACATCCGCCTTTGGTTTGAACGTCGGAATGAGGGAGGTCATTCTATGAAAAACCGAAGTGTCAAACCTGGTTTTGTACTTCTTTCCGTTGCTGCATTGGCAATTTGCATCTTCGTGATCACGGCGGCCAAAGCCCCCTTTCCCCAAGACATTGCCGCAATCCGTGACGCGCTCATCGGCGCGGAAGAAGTCCAGGTGCAAATGGGCATGTTCACCTCGGAGGATGGATTGTCTTCCTCCCTGACAGACGCGGAACTGGAAGCTCTGGCCATTCAGTTTGACCAAAAGGTCGATCAATACTATGCGGCAGATATCTACTGCAATGAATTTTACAAATGGCTCAATCGAGATTGTCTGTTTCGCAGCCATCAGACTGTCGTTGATAACTGTATCGCCGGTGGGGTAACGCAGTGCGACATCACAGGTCTCGTCCTTTCTGACAACAGAACAAAAGCAACCGCAAAAGCCACGGTTGTCACTTGGAACAAATGGGTAACCCAGGAGGAGGATGGCGGGTATACCGTGTCCAACCCCATCAACCGAGATGCGTTGGAAGTTATTATGGTCAAAGAGGACGGTATTTGGAAATTGTCTGAAACGCTTTCTCTTGAAAAAGGTATGACAGGGTATGATTCCTCTGTGCTCGAATCCACAAAAAAGAACCATTTTGACGAAGAAGATGTTGAAATTTTAGAAAAAATCGAAGATAACAAAGCAGTCCTCTCAAGAACATACGATTCTTTTCCGGCCGCAAGGGACGCTGTACAACAAATCGACGTGGAAACAGGCAATTACATTGCCTTACTTTCCTGAAAGATATCTTCTTTTCGCCATGCTGTCCAATGCCTAAAAACAAGGCGAAAAACGCCTTCTGCACAAAGGGCGGAGAGAAGTTTCCCTCCGCCCTTTGCGCTTTCTTCTTGTGGCAATCAACGTTCCGCGCTCTTTATGGACTGCTCCCAAAAACTTTGTAAAAATTTTTGGGGATTTCCCGTCACAGATTCCTCTGTTCGTTCGTTATAGAAACAGAAGAGGGAGGTATCTTTCCCCCTCAGTCCTTCTTTTTTCTTCTGGAACTGGCTGGTTTTCGGTTCTCCTGAGGAGAAAAAAGCGGAATTTTCCCTTCCTCCATCGCCTGGAAATACGGTATTTCCCAATAGGCCTGGGAGGCCAGATAGAAAATCATCTCTCTGGGCGCAGGGATGGTTTTGCGCGGCCGGCCGAGGTGGTGCTCCACCATCCCTTCCCGGACCAAAGTATCCCAACACGTATTCGCCACCCGCTGAATCTGTTTGGTTACCGTCTTGACACTGCGTTTCCCCTTCTTCCCTTTCGGCAGGCGCTCGGCCGCTTTGGCATAAAGCTCCTTGATCACCGCGATGTCATCCTCCGGGATACCTTGCCGAAACATCAGCTCCACGGCGGCATCCACCGCGTAGGCCAGCGGACGGATATCCACATCGGCCGCGCCCAAAATGGAACGGATTACTGCTTCAGAATTTTTCATTAAGAATCACCTTTCCTTAAAAAAGATGAACTTATGATAAAATAATCCGTAGAAACCATCGTTTCTTTTTTCCATTTTTGGATGTTTTTCCCTTCCAGGAAGCTGGCCTGTGTCTCCCCTGCAAAAGTTCTTTCGAGCGCAATTAAGGAGGGTTTCTATGAAGCGGTTTCGTTTCCTCCCTAAACTGCCCCGCCTGATCATCGGGTTTGCTTTCTGCTGCTCTCTGCTGCTCCTTCTCCGAGGGTTCACGCACTCCAACGATTCGGCGTTTCTCTACGATCTGCCCAAGGAAGACATGGTTCTCCACTTGGAGGAATCCATCTCCTCCTCTGTCAGCACCTCCATGGACCACACCGTCTCCTCCCATCAATGGGGACTGTCCGGGATCACTGCCGTGGGTACCCTGCATCTGGACCAAGCGCAGGTTTGCTCCGTCACCGCAGCCCCCTTGTTCGGAGATGTGAAGGTTCTCTTCCTCTCCGCGGATGGCACCTCCCTTCTCTGGACGACCGATGATTCCGCCAACCTGTCTCTGCCCGCCGGCACCCATACCGTCTACTGTGTGGGAAAACACTTTTGGGGCTCCATGCGGGCTGAAACCCCAAGTCCCTTCCACCCCGCTTGAGAAAAGGAGTTTTTATGACGAAATCCAAACCCTGGCGCCGCTTCCTGCCGATCCTTCTTGCGGTGCTTCTGGCCCTGGGAATCGCGCTTTATGCCGTCCCCTATGCTCAGATGGTCAGTTACCGAAACAGTGCACCTGTACAGACCTGCGCCGCCCAGTTGGCGGCGGCTTATGGCGAGAAAACCGGGACCGCCCTCTCCCAAGAGGATATTTGCCGGGACTTATCCTATTTACAGCGCTGGCTCATGTTTTCCGACACCCTCCCCACGGAAATCGTAGATCCCCGGGAGGGCCGCCCCAGGTATGCCATGCCGATCACCGATACCTACACGGAGTATGTGGACGTGACCCGCTCGGTCACCGGTACCATTCACTATTGCATTCAAAACGCAGACGGCACAATCCAAGACAACGTGTCACTCACT
>OGCQ01004908.1_pt1 | contig 10358 bp, 9 predicted proteins | sample 1570161 | NCBI WGS metagenome assembly OGCQ01 (sample SAMEA4384402, study PRJEB24528) | human gut metagenome
TGGTTCAGAACCGTCAGCACACCGTGCTGCTCCGGGCAGTCCTCGCGGCGCACCAGCGTATAACCGGGATAGTTCATGTTGTTTCTCCTTTGGGTCATATTTTTTCAAAGTGTTTGGCCCTATTGTACCACGCCTTCCGGTAAGACGCAACGAACAAAAAAGGTGAGCGTCCTCACCCTCTCAGGCGCTTCGCGCCAGCTCCCCCAAAGGGGGAGCTTCTGACGAAACCACAGACTTTGCAATCACTGCCAAGGCCTCGCCCTTCGGGAGAGGTGGCAGCGCGCCAGCGCTGACGGAGAGGGTGAGCCAGCTTCCGGGGACATGAAAAAGGCTCCCCCTTCGGGGGAGCTGGCAAAGCCAAAGGCTTTGACTGAGAGGGTTGTTTTTACTTTTGATCCGACACCCGGAACAGCACGAATCCCACAATGAACAGCACGATCAGGCTGCCCACACCCACATTGGCGCTGCCGGTCAGCTGGCTGCCCACACTGACGATCATGGTGCCCAGAAAGGATGCGCCCTTGCCGCAGATATCGAACAGGCCGAAGTACTCGCCCGATTTTTCCGGCGGAATGATCTTGGCAAAATGGCTCCGGCTCAGCGCCTGGATGCCGCCCTGGAACATGCCCACCACAACGGCCAGCACCCAGAACTGCCACTGGTGCTTCAGGAAAAAGGCAAACAGCGCAATGCCCGCGTAGGCCGCGATGCAGACCGGGATAAGGGTGCCCGAGGGGTATTGCCCGCTCAGCCGCCCGAACACCAGTGCCGAGGGGAAGGCCACGATCTGGGTGACCAGCAGCGCCAGCAGCAGGCCGGTGGTGTCCAGCCCCAGGGCCGTGCCGTAGGCGGTGGCCATATCGATGATGGTGTACACACCATCGATGTAGCAGAAAAAGGCCAGCAGGAACCAGAACACCTGCCTGTCCTCTTTCAGGTGGCGGAGGGTGTGACCGATGCGGGCAAAGCTCTGCCGGATGGCATGTTCCTGCACCTCCACAAAGTGCACCTGCTTATACTGGCGCAGCAGGGGCAGGGTGGTCACCAGCCACCAGGCGGCGGTGATAAAGAGAGCAAGGTTCAGCGCCGTCATCTGGGAGATGCCGATGCTCCCGGCCCCCAGCACCAGCGCCAGACAGACCACAAAGGGCACGCAGCTGCCGATATAACCCCACGCGTACCCGCGGGAGGACACCATGTCCATCCGCTCCGGGGTGGTCACATCGCCCAGCATGGAGTCGTAGAACACCAGACTGCCGGAGTAGCCGATCTTGGCAATGATAAAAATGACCAGAAAGGCCAGCCATGTGCCCGCCAGACCCATGGCGCAGCAGCCAATGACGCCCACAAAAAGGCAGAGCATGAAGATGGGCTTTTTAAAGCCCTTGGTGTCGGCTAGCGTGCCCAGAATGGGGCTCAGAATGGCGGTGACCACCGTAACGATGGAGCTTGCGTAGCCCCAGTAGGCCAGATAGTCCACCTTGCTCACCCCACCGGCCTCGGCCAGTGCATTGAAGAAGATGGGCACCAGCGTGGCGATCATCAGCACAAAGGCCGAGTTGCCCACATCGTATAAGATCCATGCCCGCTCCAGCGGTGTCACCTTGAATTTTTCAGTTTTCATCGTATTTTCTCTTTTCCCCTTGCACCGCCGGACGGCGCGGTTTTTAAAATTCCCCAAAGGTGTGGTCGTAGGCGGCGTCCAGCGGCTCGTCCGTGTCCAGCTTTGCCACATACTCCAAGATCAGCCGCTCTGCCAGCGGTAAAGCCTTGGCGTACAGCGCATCCAGCTTGCGGTTGCTCTCGGTGCACTGCGGGTTCGGCTGCGGGTTTGCCACAAGGCCGTGCATCCCATCATACTTGCCCAGCACCTTCATGCCGGTCAGCACCACCCAGCGCTTGACCGGGTTCGAGGCCTGCAGCACCTTATGCACCGTGATCATCCCCTTCAGGGCTTCCAGCGCGGTCTGCTCCGAAATATCCTTATAAAACGGCGCAATGACCCGGGCGTTTGACGCGCTGGGGTGGATATGGCTGGCGGTAAAGAAGGTCAGCGGGTCATAGCCGTCCCGGCGCATCAGCATATTGTCGAACTCGGTCTCGATCTCGCAGTGGGTCACACCGCTCTCCCGGGTAAACTGCTCCACAAAGGGGTGGCAGGTGCTGTCCAGCGCAAAATGACACACAAAGCCCAGCGCGTAGGCCAGCGCAGCCTCGCGGTCGGCTTCCTCGTGCACCACCCGCCGTGCCCGGTCAAAGAACGTTCTGCCCGGCTCATCGTGCATGGCATTGCCCAGTGCGGCGACCGGGGTGGACTTTTCCGCATGGTAATAGAACAGCAGATCCGGCCCGTGCAGACCAATATCATACAACTCCCGGTGTGCCTCCAGCTTTTCCCGCAGCGGCGCGGGCAGGTGATCCAGCACATTTGCGCCAAAGCGGCGGTGTGCGTAGGTAGAGGGCATCTCTCATTCCTCCTTCTTGCTGTGCCAGTGCCCGCCGCCCTGTTCCGGCTGCACTGACCAAAAATCCTATCGTTTCCAGTATAGCAGAAAGTTTGCCGACCTTCTACCCTTTTGTGTCTGTTTTCTGTAAAAAGTTTTAATAATTTTGCTGCACTTCCCGCCGCTCCTCCCAAACAGAAAAGGGACCTCCTGAAATGCCCGCAGGCATTTCAGGAGGTCCCTTTCTAATCATTCAGGCTCACACGCTCTCATAGCCCTGCGGCATCTCGCTCTTGCGGTCGCGGGACATCAGGTTGCGCAGTGCGTCGCTGGCGCTCATGCCCTCCTTCACGATGGCGTTCACCGTCTGGGCAATGGGCATTTCCACATGGTACTTCTCAGCCAGCTCCATGGCGGCGGGCAGGGCGTTGATGCCCTCCACTACCATGCCGACCTCTTTCACGGCCTGCTCCGGGCTTTCGCCCTTGCCGATCAGGATACCGGCGCGGTTGTTGCGGCTGTGCATACTGGTAGCGGTAACGATCAGATCGCCGATACCGGCCAGACCCGCAAAGGTCTGGACATTGCAGCCCATAGCCACGCCCAGCCGGGCAATCTCGGCAATGCCGCGGGTGATCAGGGCGGCGCGGGCGTTATCGCCGTAGCCAAGGCCGGTGGAGATGCCAACGCCCAGCGCAATGACGTTCTTCATAGCACCGCTCAGTTCCACACCCTTGATATCAGTGTTGGTGTACACGCGCATACAGGTGTTGCTGAACACCTCCTGCACTACCTCGGCAGCCTCCAGATCCGGGCTGGCGGAAACGATGGTGGTGGGCAGATCCAGCGCCACCTCCTCGGCGTGGGTGGGGCCGCTGAGCGCCACCAGACGCACCGCACGGGGGCCGTTCTCGTGGCTCAATTCGTCGGCAAGGATCTCGGTCATGGTATATAAGGTATCAGGCTCAATGCCCTTTGCCACGTCCACGATGATCTGGCCGGAGCGGATATAGGGCCGCGCCTTGGCCGCCGTGGCACGCACGAACACCGACGGCACTGCAAACAGCAGCACATCCTTGCCGGTGCACACTTCCTCTATGCTTTTGGTAAAACGCAGCTCCTGCGGGATGACCATCCCCGGCAGATTGGGGTGCACCCGGGTGGCGGAAAGGTTGTCCACCTCGGCCTCAATGGCCGACCACACCTGCACATCGTTGCCGCTGACAGTCAGCATCCGTGCCAGAGCCATGCCCCAGGTACCTGCACCCAGAACACCAATACTAAACTTTTTCACGTTTGTATCCTCCGTGTCTGCACCGGGCAAGGGGCAAGCCCCTGCCGGTGGATTTGCGCCGTGCCGGGCCGTTGCCCCGCGCCTGCGCACTACTATGACCATTGTACACGAAAGCGTCCACAGCGTCAAGCATCTGCCGCATTGCACAAATATTTAACAAGTTTATGCAATTTTTCGGTCACATCACACGTTTTGTGCAAACCGTTTGCGCTGCAGGGCATTTCATGCTATTATAGTATTCTGGTAGGTTTTGTAGGGATTGGTGATTCAGTCTCTTGACTTAGACCCTACTTTAAGGTGTATACTGCTTTAGCCGGCAAAAGCCTTGCCGGAGCGCGTATTTTTTAGCTTTGAGGAAAAACCGATGTTTGAAGCACTTTTATCCAACCGCACGGTCAGCGTGCTGGTGGAGGCACTGCCCCGCATCCTGACGGCAGGCCTGACCATGACCATTCCGCTGACCCTTCTCTCCTTCTTTTTTGCCATGATCATCGCAGTAGCGGTGGCGCTGGTGCAGTACGCCAATGTGCCGGTGCTGCGGCAGATCGCCCGGTTCTACATCTGGGTCATCCGCGGCACGCCGCTGCTGGTGCAGCTGTTCATCATCTTTTACGGTCTGCCCAGCCTGGGCATCATGCTAAACGCCTTTCCGGCGGCAGTCATCGCCTTTGCCTTCAACGAGGGTGCCTACTGCGCCGAGACCATGCGCGGTGCGCTGGAAAGCGTACCGCAGGGGCAGCTGGAAGCCGGGTACTGCGTGGGCATGAGCTGGTGGCAGATCATGCGCCGCATCGTGCTGCCGCAGGCGCTGCGCACCGCCGTGCCTGCGCTGTCCAATTCCCTCATCGGTATGATCAAGGACACCTCGCTGGCGTCCAACATCACGGTGGCAGAGCTGTTCATGGCTGGGCAGCGGGTAGCCGCCCGCACCTACATCTTCCTGCCCATCTACTGCGAGGTGGCTGTGGTGTATCTGCTGTTCTGTACCGTCATCACCAAGCTGCAGGCGCTGCTGGAACGTCAGCTCAACGCCCGCGGCTTCCAGTAAAAAGGGAGGGTGAGCACCTATGGCTATGTTAGAGATCCGCAATGTGCAAAAAACCTTCCGCACCTACGCAAAGCCCGGCCTTTTCCACCGCCCCGGTGCACGGAAGGTCGCCAGCGAGCTGCCCGTGCTGCGCGGGGTGGACCTGACCGTGGAAAAAGGCGATGTGGTGGCCATTCTGGGGCCGTCCGGCTCCGGCAAGACCACTCTGCTGCGGTGCTTGAACTTTCTGGAAACTGCCGATGCCGGGCAGCTGGTGTTTGACGGCGAAAATTTCGACCTTGCCCATGCCAGCCGCGCCGACATTGCCCGGCTGCGCAAAAAGACGGCCTTTGTGTTCCAGAACTACAACCTGTTCCGCAACAAGACCGCCCTGCAGAACGTGACCGAGGGACTCATCGTGGCGCGTAAGCTGCCCAAGGAGCAGGCGGATGAGATCGGCATGAAGATGCTTGCCAAGGTAGGCCTTGCAGACCGTGCCGACTACTACCCCCGCCAGCTTTCCGGCGGGCAGCAGCAGCGGGTGGCGATTGCCCGCGCCCTTGCCGCCGACCCGGAAATTATTTACTTTGACGAGCCCACCAGCGCCCTTGACCCGGAGCTGACCGGCGAGGTGCTCAGCGTGATGCGGCAGCTGGCCGAAGAGGGCATGACCATGCTGGTGGTCACCCACGAGATGGGCTTTGCCCGCAATGTTTCCTCCAAGACCGTATTCATGGAAAACGGCGTGGTGGTGGAGCAGGCGCCCTCTCAGCAGTTCTTTGCATCCCCCAAGGAGGAGCGCACCCGGGCCTTCCTGCGCAGGATCGCCCATACGGAATAAAACCACTTCTCTTTTGCATTTTTTCACGACAGAAAGGAATTTTTACTTATGAAACGCAGAACCTTTATCTCTCTGATGGGCGTGATGGCCGCCGCCGGGGTGCTGGGCCTGACCGGCTGCTCCTCCAAGGACACTGCCTCCAGCACCGCAGGTCCCGCACCGCTGAATAAGCTGGACAGCATCCAGAAGAGCGGCAAGCTGGTGGTGGCGCTGGAGGGCGCATGGCAGCCGTGGAGCTACCACGATTCCTCCGACACGCTGGTGGGCTACGATGTGGAGGTATCCCGCGCCATTGCCGAAAAGCTGGGCGTGGAGCCGGAGTATGTGGAGAGTGACTGGGACAGCCTGTTTGCCGGTCTGGACGCGGGCCGCTACGACATGGTGTGCAACGGCGTGGAAGTGACCGAGGAGCGCGCCAAGACCTATGCGTTTACCACCCCCTACGGCTACATCCACACTGCACTGGCGGTGCGCAAGGACAATACCGACATTACCAGCTTTGAGGACCTGAAGGGCAAGACCACCGCTAACAGTCTGGCTTCTACCTACATGGAGCTGGCCGAAAGCTACGGCGCTACCGTGCAGGGCATCGACACGCTGGAAGAGACCATCCAGCTGCTGACCGCAGGCCGCATTGATGCCACCCTGAACGCAGATGTTTCCTTCTACGATTACCTGAACGTCCACCCGGAGGCCGATTTCAAGCTGGTGGCGCAGACCGCCGAGGCCTCCCATGTGGCCATCCCGGTGCTCAAGAGCGAGGACACCGCCTATCTGGACGCGCTGAACACCGCCATTGAGGAGCTGCGCGCTGACGGCACCTTAAAGACCCTGAGCGAAAAGTACTTCGGACAGGACATCTCTTCTGAAAACTGAGAAGCTCGACCCTCTCAGTCTGCTCACTTCGTTCGCATCCAGCTCCCCCGAAAGGGGGAGCTTTTTTATTATCTGCCAGTCCGTGCGGTAAAGCTCCCCCTTCGGGGGAGCTGGCGAGCGCAGCGAGACTGAGAGGGTAAATTTCCTATTGACTTATACAATATTATATGATATATAATATTATAGAAACACACCATATCGAAAGGAGGCTGTTCCTGCATGAGTTTTCCCATCAGTGCCGCGCTGCTGGACGCCATTGTGCTGTCCGTGGTGGCGCAGGAGCCGGAAGGTACCTACGGCTACAAGATCACCCAACAGGTCACCCACACGCTGGAACTGAGCGAATCCACCCTGTACCCGGTGCTGCGCCGGCTGCAGAAAGACCAGCTGCTCACGGTCTACGATGCGCCCTTCAATGGCCGCAACCGTCGCTATTATCAGATCACCTCCGCCGGGCGGGCGCAGCTTGCCGCCTACGCGCAGGAGTGGAGCCGCTACCGTTCTTCCATTGACACATTTTTCAGAGAGGTGGAATGATCTATGACCCGTACTGCATTTCTTGCTGCGCTGGAGCAGCTTCTGGCTCCCCTGCCGGAGGCCGAGCGCAAGGACGCTTTGAGTTATTACGAAGATTATCTGGATGCCGCCGGGCCGGAGAACGAAGCCCGCGCCATTGCGGAGCTGGGCAGCCCGGAGGAGGTCGCCCGCAAAATTCTGGACGAGCAGACCCCGGCAGGCAGTTCTGCCGCCCCGGCATCCCCTGCCCCGCGTTCCCGCTGGCGCATGGTGCTGGGCGGCGGGCTGGCGGTGCTGGTGCTGGCCTGCTTTTTCTTCCAGCACTCCAAAGCCACCCCGGTGCAGCCGGTCGAGCCTGCGTCCTCGGCAGCAGACAGCAGCTCTGTCCCGGAGGAGAGCAACGGCACCCACCTTGCTGTCCCGGCCGATACCGTGCCCCTCACCATCCCCGCCGATGACCTTGGGGAAAGCACCCTGCAGATCCCGCTGGAAAAGCTGGATCAGGAACTGAAGCTCAGCCTGAACTACGGCTCTGTGACCTTTGTTACCGACCCGTCCCTTACCTCGGACAAATACGCCACCTTCCAGTTCGACAACTTCCCGCATTCGCCCGTTCTGCGCACCACCGGCGGGGATGGCCGCACTACCCTGACCTTTGAAATGCCGGAAAACTGGCAGGTAGCCGAGAATGCCCCGGAAGCCATGCTCACCGTCACCATCCCGGCAGACGCCCTCACCCGGCTGCTCATCAGCTTGGAGACCGGCGATGTCCGCCTTGCGCCCATGCAGCTGAAAACGCTGACTGTTGCGCTGACCAATGGCAGTCTGCGTGCCGAAAACCTGACCGTGACCCGCGACCTGCTGATCGAGCTTCCTGCTGGCAAATGTATGATCGATCACCTTTCCATTGCGGAATACGCCAGTATCGCTGCAACCTACTGCATCCGCCTGCATCTGGATGGCGACCCCGCCGACTACACGACCGATGCCCGCACGGATGACGTTGTACGCATCGGCAATAAGGAATATGATAAACGCTATACCTCTTCCGGTTCCAACGGGACCCTGAATCTTTACGCCAAAGGGCTGATTTATCTAAACGTTGAGGAACAACGCCCCGCATAACAGAAAGCGCCCCTCTTCCATGGCTTTGCGCCAGCGAAGAGGGGCGTTTTTGTGTTTATGCCTGATGAAAATACTCGTAGATGGTCTGTGCCAGCTGTTTGCCCACACCGGGAGTGTTTTCCAGCTGGTCGGGGGTGGCTTCCTTCACCGCGCCCACACTCTTGAACTGCGCCAGCAGGGCTTTGGCCGTTTTAGGGCCTACGCCCGGCACCTCGGTCAGGGTGGAGGAGTAGCTTTTCTGCTTCATCTGCTGCTTGCGGTAGGCGTTGGCAAAACGGTGCGTCTCGTCCTGAATGGCAGTGATGAAGGTAAAGGTGCCGCGGTTCATGTTGATGGCAATTTCCCGCCCGTCGCTGTCCACGATGGCGCGGGTGCGGTGGTGGTCATCCTTTACCATGCCGTACAGCGGCACATCTGCCAGTGCCGTACCGGCAAGCGCTTCCTTTGCGGCGCTCACCTGTCCCCTGCCGCCGTCCATCAGCAAAAGGTCCGGCTTCTGCCCGAACCAGTTGCCGCCGGGCTGTCCGTTTTTTGCCTGTGCAGCGTATTTTTCGTACTCTGCCGCCCGGCGGGAGACGGTCTCTGCCAGCGAGGCGTAGTCGTCCGTGCCCGCCACGGTTTTCATTTTGAACTTGCGGTAGCCCGCCTTGAAGGGCTTGCCGTCCTTGAAGGTGACCATGCCGCAGACGCTGCTGCCATCGCCCCAGTTGGAGATATCGTAGCTCTCGATGGCTCGAGGCGGCTTTGAAAGCCCCAGCACCTGTGCCAGCTCGTCCAGCAGCTTTTCCTCCCGGGCGTAGCGGCCGCTCTCCCGCGCCAGACGCTCCACCGCGTTGGTGTGCGCCATCTCTACCAGATGCGCTTTATCGCCCCGCTGGGGCACATACAGCTGCACCTCGCTGCCCCGCTTCTGGTTCAGCGCCTGCTGCAAGGCATCCACATCCGGCGGCAGTGCGTCCGCCGCGATGATTTTCGGAATTTGTTCATCGTCCAGATAGTACCGGGGCAGAAATTCCTCCCGCACCGCATCGATATCCGAGGTATCGTGGAACAAAAACTCCCGCTTATCGGTCAGCCGTCCCTCCCGGAAGCGCAGCACCGCCGCGCACACGCTGTCCGGCGTGCCGGCAAGCGCCACCACGTCCATCTCCACGTCCGGATCTACCACTACCTTCTGCCCTGCCGTCAACTTGGTGATGGCGTTGATCTGATCCCGCAGAAGGGCGGCGGTCTCAAATTCCAGCCGGTCGGAGGCTTCCTGCATCCGCTCGTTGAGGGTTTTCAGGATATCCTTTTTGCCGTAGCGGATGAGGTGCACCGCGTTTTTGACCGCCTGATTGTAGGTCTCGCAGCTGATTTTTCCGCTGCACACCGCCATACACTTGCCGATATGGGCGTTCAGGCAGGGGCGGCCTTTGCCGATCTCCTGCGGGAAGCGCTTGGAGCAGCGCGGCAGCAAAAAGGCATCCATGGCCGTTTCTGCCATCTGCCGCGCCGCAAAGCTGGAGGTGTAGGGGCCGATATACTCCGCCCCGTCCTCCTCCTTTTGCAGGGTGAAGGAAAGGCGCGGCCAGTCCTCCCGGGTGACGCGGATATAGCTGTAACCCTTGTCATCCTTGAGCAGAATGTTGTACTTAGGGGTGTGCGCCTTGATCTGGCTGGCTTCCAGTACCAGCGCCTCGAACTCGCTTTGACAGACGATAACATCAAAGGCGTAGGCATGGGCGATCATCTGGCTGACCTTGTTGTCGTGGGGCACGCCCTCGCGGAAATACTGGCTCACCCGGATGCGCAGCCGCTTTGCCTTGCCGATATAAATGATGGTGTCCGTCTTATCCCGGATGATATACACGCCGGGCAGCAGCGGCAGCATACAGGCTTTCTGATACAGTTCAGCTTTGGTCATGGATTCTCCTTGAAAAACAAAAAGCGGCAGGTTCCCCCGCCGCTCCATTTATAGACACAAATTACTCAGCAAAACCGGACTCCACCAGCTTGATCAGGCCGTCAACAGCAGCCTGCTCATCAGCGCCGTCAGCGATGATGCGGATGGTGGTACCGCCCACGATGCCCAGAGACAGAACGCCCAGCAGGCTCTTTGCGTTCACGCGGCGTTCTTCCTTCTCGACCCAGATGGAAGACTTGAACTCGTTAGCCTTCTGGATGAAGAAGGTAGCCGGACGGGCATGGAGGCCGACCTGATTCTGGACCAATACTTCTTTAGCACACATGCAA
>OGCQ01004922.1_pt1 | contig 10307 bp, 14 predicted proteins | sample 1570161 | NCBI WGS metagenome assembly OGCQ01 (sample SAMEA4384402, study PRJEB24528) | human gut metagenome
TAATTCCGTCAGAGTAAGTGCAACACAGTGTTGCACTTAACTTGAAAAGTTACGGGATATTTTTTACAATCAGATATTGATACATTTATGTTGTATTGTACAAATGAAAATGTTATAATTATTGAAGTAAGTAAATAATTTAGTTAAGAGCCAGAGATATTTTATCTCTGGTTTTTATATATAAGTAAAAGCCAGTCTGCATGATGTTATAAATGTAGAATATGGCTTTTTTGTTTTTACAAAGAAAGGAGGAAATATAAGAATGGAAAGCTAATAAATATGTGAAAACGATGTAAAAATAAGAATAGAAAGGATATGAAAAGATGATTATCAATGATTCATTTGAGCTACAGACGGAAAATGTATATCAAATAACAAAATTTAAAGGAACTACCTTTATACCGTGTAGAAATATGTTCCGGTGGTTGTATAACACTGGGATACTAAAAAAGACGGCATTCCTTTTTCAGGAAAAAGTAGATGAAAAAGGAAATATATGCGTATATTACGCATTAGATACAAAGGATTTAGAACCATATCAGAAACGTATGCTGAATTCAGGGGTTGATGGTTGTGAACTTGCCTGTGGTAAAATTTTTGGCGATGAAATATCTCCTGGGCGCTATTCAGGTGCTGTAACACTTAACTATTCCATGAACATATACCGCAATAATAACGGTACAATTGGCCGTAGTTGGGAATCCTCTGATGAGCAGGAATTAGAACATGATATCCTTAACGTTATTTATGAAATTCGTAAGAAATATGGAGTTAAAGAAGCTGTAAAATCTTTGTGGGATATTTTAACAGAAGATTTGAGGTTGTCTAGTGAAATCAATATAACAAATGAAAACCCAAAAAACTATGAACTTCCGGGAGCGGCATTTGCATGGTTCAAAAACGAAGATGGAACTCAAACGATAGGTGTTGAATATCAGTATTCTGTTACAGAGGAAACAAATTCCAGTGCTATTTACTTAATGCAGTATGATGCAGTTGAAGAAAATATGATAACAGATACGGATAATTTTGTTCACTATGAAATAGATTTTTCTGCTGATGACTGGGAGTATAAATTAAAGACCGAAATGTATCTTTTGTTGTTGCAATATATTTATGGCATTCAAGAAAAGTGGACATTACAGTGCCCAAAAGAAAAGATGCCAATAAAAAAATTATGGCTTGTTTCATATATGGTAGATTATACACAATTTATCGTAAATGAGGATACAATGGATTTAGCATTACAGGCAGCAATTAATGCAAACATAAAATTAGGGGAAGTCGAAAATACAGATTCATCAAATATTTCTGATTATATAGTAGAAGAAATAGACTTTTCTTTACTTACAGAATTAATGAAAAGATCAGACTTTTGTGGAAAAACAGAAGATACTATAATCTTAGAAGGATAATTATTAATGAAAAAAAACAGATACTTATAAATACATTGTGAAACGTAGTGTTTATATGTTATCTGTTTTTTGATTTCGCCTTTATTAAAACCAATTTTCAAATATGTAAAATTTTCTAATCATAAAAAAAGAGGAGGAAAAAAGATGAAATTATGTGATAGTGGCTGTTATAGAGCAGACAAAGGAAAACATTTTGTACTTACGGAAAAAGGAAAGAAAGACTATGTAAATTATAATAACAAAATAGTTGGTGAGCCAATAGAAAAATGTGATTATGAAGCAACGGACTGGCAGGTTGAGTTAGGGTATGTTGAGGAAGTTAATATACCAGGGTGGACAAAATTAATCGGATATGAAGCGGTTTACTATCATAATGGGTACAGATTAGCTGTTGGTAATCCACAAGTATTTCCGCTTAAGAAAGTTGCGGAGACATACAAAAAACATTACGAAGCTTATCCATGGTTCAATGACGAAATCTTTATTGAAGAAAAAAGTTATGAAGGTGTTCCAATAAAAGAATATCAGACTTTTAATGGAAAAGAAATTATTGATGCTGATCATTATTTTGGACTGGATTCTTGTGAAATAGGTTCTTATTTTGCTGAAGAATTGGTGAATGAATTCATGGACATGTTAATGCCAGCATGTATGAGAGATGATTGTTCACAGCTTGGAGAACCAATAGCCTTAAGAATGGATGAGCAAGGCACATATCGTAATACATATGCAACATTTAAAAAAATTGAAGATAATATCTGGGAGTATTGCGGAGATTGTTTCAGAGGAGAAAATATAAAACGAGGAAACGATCCGCGTTATGTATAAAATTTTATTCACAAAGCGGCAAATTTGACCATGAAGAATTAAAAGTAAGGAGGAAAACAAAGTAAATGACAATTAAGGATATTATTACAGATGGTAAATTACAACAGGCAGTGCCGATAAAAAAGTGTTCAGCAGTTAATATCGGTTTTGTTAATAAGAAAGGACAAGATGATGAAACCCAACTTGATATTCATTCTAATCCTCTTTTAAATGATGGAATGCAGGAGTTAAGCGATTTATTTGCTTCTCTGGCAGATGAACTAGAAACAGCAACGGACAGTGTGACATACGTTGAAGTTGTAGCATCTGCCGGTAATATGGAAAGACTTGAATCACTTGGTTATTAATCCATTAATTTATTTATCAAGACATCTTATTTGAAATAAGGCTACCGCAACCCCACTGGCTTTAGACAATGGGTAGTTCACAAGAAAAACATAGATTATGTCTGGTATAATCTAAAAAAGCAGGTACAGGAAAGTATCTGCTTTTTTATGAAATATTGCTATGAAAGAAGTTATTAACATTCAAAACTGAATTATGGAGTAAATAATTCAGTTTTGATGTAAAATGTCTGGTGTTAATGAAATTGACGGATATCCGGTTTTGAGATAGAATAAAGGTGTGAAAGTAAATTAGTAAGTATAATGTTTAAGTGAAGTTCCGTGACTAACGGATTTGAAAACAAGAAAAGAAAACAGGGGATATCCCTACAAGAAGCAAGTGCTTTTCAGGGATGTTCCGAGAGACTATCCCTGTTCTTATAGATATAACATAGAAAAGGAGATGGTCATATGAAGAACAAAAAAGAATGCTTTTGTACCTGATCTGATGGACCTGAAAAACGAAAGCTAATTAGGAAAGGAGAAAGATCAGTTATGAGTAAGAATGAACAAAAAATTGAAAAACTACGATTCGATAAGAAAGATCTGGAACGTCTTGCAAGACTCCGGCTTCTGGATGATGATTTCATGACGAAAGTATTTGAAGATAAGGAATGTGCCGAGATACTGTTACAGATCATATTGGACCGTAAGGATCTAAAAGTTCTGCGCGTGCAGGTACAGTACACGGTAAAGAACCTGCAGGGACGTTCTGTAAGACTGGATATACTGGCAATAGATGAAACAGGCAAGATTTACGACATTGAAGTCCAAAGAGATGATAAAGGTGCCGGAACAAAGCGTGCCAGATATAACAGCAGTATGCTGGATGCCAATATCACGGAGCCGGGAGAAGAATTCGAAAAGCTGCCGGAGACGTATGTGATATTTATTACAGAAAATGATGTATTGGGAGGAGATCTTCCAATCTACCATATCGACCGGACAATTCAGGAAAGCAAAGAATTGTTCCAGGACGAATCGCATATCATATATGTGAATTCACAGATCACAGATGAAACCGAATTGGGAAAATTGATGCAGGATTTCCGGTGTACAAATGCAAAGGACATGAATAATCCTGTGTTGGCAAAAAGAGTAAGTTACTTCAAAGAAAATCAGGAAGGAGTGGCAGTTATGTGTAAAGAGATGGAACTAATGAGAGAAGAAGTTCGTGAAGAAACGACAAAAAAAGTTCGTGAAGAAACGACAAAAAAAGTTCGTGAAGAAACAGAAAAAAAAGTAATCAGAAATATGCTTGCAGAATCATATACAAAAGACCAAATTAAAAAAATATTAAAAACTACTGATGAAGAAATTGCAGAGGTAGAAAAAGAAATGTTGGTTATGTAATTGGTATAAAATTGGGTTAAAAATACGCTTGGAGAAATCTAAGCGTATTTTTTTGTGCTATAATTAATTATGACACTCACCCATGTCTAAAGCATAATGGTAAAAATTATGTACTTTTTGTCAAAGTAAATGCAACAGATAATTTCGTCAGAGTAAGTGCAACACAGTGTTGCACTTAATTTGAAAAATTTCCCGCAAAATACAAACATTAAATAGTGAGCACTTTTTATTGTAATTTGTAATATAAGATGTTATACTGAACTTAGTAAGTAAATAATTTAGTTAAGAACCAGAGATTTCATATCTCTGGTTTTTTATATATAAGTATAAGCCGATCTGCATGAGGGTATGAATGCAGAATCCGGCTTTTTTGTTTCTACAAAGAAGGGAGGAAATATTATGAAAAAAACGTAGATGATTATTTTTCGCAATTAACGAAAAATAAAGAAAGATACTATGTCCATGATAAGTCATAAAAAAATGGAGGAAAATATGGAAAATCAGAGAAAAAATAAAAAAGCAGTTCTTTCGGAGAAATCTGAACTTTCGGATCATGAGGATATTGTGGTTCGGGATTTATATGAACTGCTTGAAAAAAAAGAGCATTGGGCATTTTATGTGTGTGTAAATGGAATACAGGATAATATTCTTGCATATTGTAATTCCGTTTATCATGCAGATGGCACGAACAGCGTTGGGGTATCTGTTGATAGGCTTTACAGTGTAGAAGAACTATTCGACCACAAAGTGCTATCATATTCAATTGGATACGGCAGTGTATATGTAAAAATTGCCATGTGGGATGGAATGAAAATAAGAGAAAAAAAGGAGAGAAGAATTCATGTCATATAGATATTACAGTAAAAAAAGACCTTTAATGCCGGGAGGATACCCGACATCAAAATATTATACAATTGAAAGAATTGAAAATTTTGATGATAAACAGTATGTTGAAGAAATCGATCAGGAAGCATGGGGGTTTATTGAATCAGATAAACCGATTGGATATTTTGACTTGTTAAATTACGAGTTAACTGCTGTTAAAACAGAAAAGCTGTTTTTGCAGTATGCAGGACATGATTCCTGGTCCCGTTATGTTTATATTGATCAAAATGGAAAACTTTGGAAGTTTACGGATTGCTGTTCTCCACGAGAATGTTGTGAAGAACGGGGAGATGTATTATATTATTCTGCCGGAAATGTTTTTGATGGGGAACCGGATTGTCCAATGGGGGCACATATAGAACCAATCTTTGTTGAAGATCCTGCAAAGTTAATTACACTTCTTCTAGAATATGAAAAAGAGGAAGAAAAAGCTGATTCGCTGAATGAAGAGGAGAAAGAGTCTAGTTTAACTGTTATGGATACTGCCGATAACTTGATATATTCTCTTATTCAAAATCGCAAACTTTTTTCTGGATTTGCACAGGATATTATTAATACCTGGGAGCAGGCAGAATCAGACCATGAGAAAAAATCTATTGAAGGTATGTTCTTAATATTTACTGGAATGGAATTCAGAGATTATCTAAAATGTTGCATTCGTGAAATTTCCGAAAAGAAAGGATATCTTATCTTAAGAGATAAGGGATCAATTAAAAAAAAGTAATTTGCATTGTCTGAAATGAAAAAACAGATTGTATGCATAGGAAAATATTCGGATTTTACTTAATGTAGATGATGAACACATACAGGAAAAGAGGATGATAAGCATGTATATATTATGTAAATTGAATGATACAGATTATGCGTATCCAATATTCTCGCAATTTGATAATTATGAAAAGGCTTTTGATGAGGCGTTGATTAGTTGCGGATATTTTCTGGATCAAGATATGCAAATTGACATTGCCGAAAATAGAAAACGCATATCGGCTCAAGCAGAAGATAATTTCTTTGTGACGGAAATCATAGAATTTGATGAGAACAAAGGTAGTCATATTCTCATATGGCATCATGCATATAATGAAGTAGGTTTTGATATCCTTTATATTGGAACCCAAGATGAATGTTTGCAAAGAAAAAGACAAGAAATCAGAAAAATCCTTGATGATATATCAGATGGAAACAATGAGGATCTTGATGTGGAAAATTGTAATGTGATAGATACTGGCGAAGAATGGGAAGTATTTAGCGTTGTGGAGATTGAAAGGATATGAAAATTTATAAAACAACAGATTATTTTCACATATCTGAAAAAGAAGCTGCAAAAAGAGTCGATGATTCTAATACCAAAGAAGAAGCAATGGTATTAGATGAAGGCGAAGAACACTATTTCTTTGAAACATTAAAATGTCTGACAGAAGAATATAATTCTGATGAAAGAAAAAAATATGTAGAAACGTATCATTTTGAAACAATTTTATTTCAATTTGTTGCTGATAATATGAACCATAATAGGTATTGCATGGTTTTTCGATAAGAAAGAGAGGTATGCAGAAAAATATGCTAATTACAAAAATTTTTAAAAATAAAGGTGAAAAACTTACAAAAGAAGAAACATACGACAGATTAGTAAATCTTATGTCACCAGAATCAAAATATAAAGAGCAAAAAGCACTGGGAGCAATAGGTGGTGCTATATCTCACGGATATATCAAAGAATGTGGGAAATATTACATATGCACAAGGGATTCTCAATAATTTCTTATTATCCAATAGCGTTATCCTGGTGAAGCAGCAGTATAAAGAAAATAATTTTAAATAATAAAAAAGAAACAAATCTATCATGCGGTATAGGTTTGTTTCTTTTACTTTTATTATATAGTGAAAAGAGGAAAGTATAAGAAATGTCTATAAAATCTACTACATTTCTTAAAATATTAGAAAGAGAGGATATCTTATGAATAAAACAGGGAGTAAAACAAAATTATTGCCAGTACAGGGAAAAGATATGAATAGTATTATGAAAAGTCTGGCAAAAGGTGTCACTGAATATTTTACTAGTGAAAAATATGGTGTATACTTGAAAACGATGATGAAATTTCATCAATATTCTTTTAATAATATTCTTTTGATTTTAATGCAGTGTCCGGATGCGACTTTTGTTACAGGGTATCATAACTGGCAGACAATGGGAAGACAGGTAAACCATGGCGAAAAAGGTATTACCATCATTGCACCAGTAAAAATAAAAAAGAAAATTAAGGAAAAGAAGAAAGATAATGATTATGCAGAAGAGGAAACTGAAATCACTTACACAAAATATAAAACAATATCCGTATTTGACATATCACAAACATCTGGCAAATCGTTACCAGATATAAATCCGCATGATTTGGAAGGTGCAATTGAAGATTATGAATTGTTCAGAAATGCAACCATTGCGATTTCACCTGTTCCAGTGAGATTCGATACTATTGAAGGCGGTTCACATGGATATTATGATTTGAATAATAAAGAAATTGTAATCTTAAAAGGAATGAGTGAAAGGCAGACCATAAAAACACTACTTCATGAAATTACACATGCATATCTTCATAATCGTGAAAAAATGGAAAAAACAAAAGATAAGAAGAGCCGAGGGACAAAAGAGGTAGAAGCAGAATCAACGGCATACTGTGTCTGCAATTTCTTTGGATTAAGTACAGATGAATACAGTTTTCCATATATTGTAGGTTGGAGCAACAAATCAAATATGAAAGAATTGCGAAAATCAATGGATATAATCAAAACTACATCTTCAAAGATTATTGGAGATCTTGAACGACAGTTGAAAGGAAACGGACTATACAATTATAAAGTCGTAGAACAAACTGCATAAACAAGAAATAAAAGTTTGTCAGTCAAAAATATATGATGAAAATGGAAATTATGTAAGCACAACACCTGATAGTGAGTTGGGCAAGTTTATATATGCTTGCTTGTGGCATCCATTTGATGAAACATATCACTATTCAGACAGATTTAAAAAACTGTTCAATCCAAACTGGAAAGATAAAGAATAGGAGCGTGATTATGGCAAAACATATTATTGATAAAGACAATACATTAAAAGCATTAGAAAGTATTAACACCTTATTATCTCAGTCATTACAGATAATAAAAAAGGTAAATGAAGATGAGCAATGGGATTTTTGTACAGATGATGTTTTAGCAAGGCGAGTTAATGATACTGAAAGATTGATAAAAGAAATATCAGACGTAGTATTTCAGAATAAAAAAGCAAAGTAAATTTTGTAATTTAGAGGTGATAAGTTGTTATGACAAATAAAGAATATAGAGAAAGATATAAGAAATATGTAAAAATTGCAGAACGTGCAGAAAAAGAAGGTTTATATCATGGTGATAGACTAAATTTGTTAATGGACATTGAAAGTGCAGATCTGAAATTTAACCTTCGATTAGATGATTGGTTAAAGGCAGATAAATTTAATTTTGCTCATGATCTATATGGGATCATTAATAATATTGTAAGGAATGATTTTCCTGCAACAGATTTCGGGTATTTTGTTCCTAGATGCTCAGGAGAAGAGAGGTTGAATAATGAAGAAGAATAAACCACGGTGGAAAAATCTTAATATGTGGGAACGGTTAGCAAGAAGATGCAAACAGAGTGGATGCTCTGAAGATACTGTCGAACACATTAGAGAGCATGGAAGACAGAGAGAAATCGAAAAAAATAAGTGAATGAAATATTAGTTAAGTAAAAATAAAAATACGCTTGGAGAAATCTAAGCGTATTTTTTAGTGTCATAATTAATTATGACACTCACTCATGTCTAAAGCATAATGATAAAATTATGTACTTTTGTCAAAGTAAATGCAACAGATAATTCCGCCAAAGTAAGTGCAACACAGTGTTGCACTTAACTTGAAAAATTACGCGCGAAATACAAACCTTAAATAGTGAGCACTTTTTATTGTAATTTGTAATATAAGATGTTATACTGAACTTAGTAAGTAAATAATTTAGTTAAGAACCAGAGATTTCATATCTCTGGTTTTTTATATATAAGTATAAGCCGATTTACACAATATTATAAATAAATGTGAAATACGGCTTTTTTGCATTGCAAAGGAAGGAGTGAAATTATTATGAACAGTGCATGAAAAGAAATTGTAATCAAAAAAATTAGTTCATACAGTGGAATGACAACGAAAAGGAGAAGTCTGTTATTAATCAGAAAAACAGCCTATTGTTGTATATTTAGAATGGAGGAAGAATGCAAATTATAAAATATGAATCTCAAATAGATCACTATAAACCAATATTAGTAAAAAAAGAAGTTATGATTTATGGAGATGATAACTTTATTATAAATAATCCAAGAAAATGCGTAGATATGATGAATACGTTATGTTCTGCGAATCGAATGACAGAGGAATATGTTTGGGTGATAGCTTTAGACACAAAATTGAAACCAATAGGATTATTTGAAATATCCCATGGAACAGTAAACATGTCTTGGGCAAATCCAAGAGCAATTTTTATGAGATTAACCTTATGTAACGCAACTAGTTTTATACTTATACATTGCCATCCAACCGGAGACTGCTGCCCTTCACAAGAAGATGAAAAATTGACAAAAAATCTTATTAATATTGGAAAAATGATGGAGATACCTTGTAATGATCACATTGTTATTGGAGCAAATTCTTATTATTCGTTCAAAGGAAAAAAAGTAGAGTATATGTATGAGATGCAAATAAAAGATCTAACAAAAATGAATATTCAGTGTTGTGATGAATTTACGGTGGAAGGTGATGCTTTATGCATTCCTTATGAACTATGGTTCAATGTAGATGAATATTTTGGAACCAACGTGCAAGATACAGATGACTGGATCAATTTCTATACCTATTACCACAAAGGCGGAAAAGTGACAGCTTCTTATACAGTAGTACATGACGATTCCGAAAGCACATATGCGTTGTCACTTTCTGAAAAAGAGGAAGCTTTTTTCAGAGGTATGATGCAAGCTTATTGTAAGTATAATTGTGATTGTTTCATTGATGATTTATGGGACGAAATAATACAAGACAAAGCTCAAATAGGTGCGTATCATTAATGGAAAAGCAAAAATGAAAGAAAAGGAGAACGAAACAACTATGAAATTAAAAGATATTCTTCCATGTATTGCATATGGAGCAACGATTCATTTGGTAGAAACAGAACGTGGAAAAAAAGAGTATGATTATATATTTAAATCCACGGATTTTATACAACGAGAAGATATTGAAAAATCTTATTTTTCACATATCTGAATAAGAAGTTATACAGCATATGAATTATACTCATATGCTGTATAGCACAGCAATATATACAGAAGGATAATAACATAATAACAATATAATGAGTAATGGAGAAGGAAGAAGTAGGTGAAAT
>OGCQ01004923.1_pt1 | contig 10306 bp, 7 predicted proteins | sample 1570161 | NCBI WGS metagenome assembly OGCQ01 (sample SAMEA4384402, study PRJEB24528) | human gut metagenome
AGCAGGTGCTGCACCGTTTCACCAGTCAGGTGGACGAAAAGTACAGCCACATCGTAGGGCGCTTCCGCCGGGAGCTTACCCACCCCCAGCGCACGCAGGAGACCGAGCTTGGCAACCTGTTTGCCGATATCTTTACCCGCAGCCTTGGGGTGGATGTGATGCTGATCGGCTCCGGCAGCATCCGGGCCGAAAAGCTGGGCCCCATCGTTACCTACGGCGACCTTATCGAGGGTTTCCCCTACGATGACGGCGTATTCATGTTCAAGGTGACCGGCCAGCAGCTGCGCCAGATGCTCCATTACATGCTGCGGGAGGAAGCCTACACCGGCCATACGGAGTTCTACCAGCTGCCCTCCACCCTGCGCCTGCGGTACGACCGCCGCAAGGGCGATTTTGATTACTTTACCTACTGCGGCAGGGAGGTGGGCAAAGAGATCGGCGATGACGCCCTGTTTACCGTGGGCTTGCAGAACTACCACTTTAAAAACATCGAAAGCTTTTTCAATATCTCCTACGACACCCTTTGCAAGATCCAGAAGCCCCGCAGCGTGGCAACCTCCTGTCAGGATATCCTGATGGAGTATTTCCGGGAGCACGAGATGCTGGATGCCGCCGTGGACGGCAGAATGACCATCCTGCCTTCTACCGGGCAGACCGGCTGAACCCCTTTGCCGCACAGTAAAAACAACGCATAAAACGAAAGGAGTGCCCCATGAAACAGCGATTCTCAAAACGAACGCGTCTTGTCAGCGCCTTGTTGACGCTGGCAATGGTGCTTACCTTTTTGCCCTTCAGTGCCTTTGCGGCGAACACAGAAATTGATTTTAATTCGCCGGATTTTAAGCTTAATTTCCCGGATGAGGAATTTCGGCGTTTTCTCAAAGAATGCTGTGACAAAAACGGCGATGGCAAGCTCGATGTGGATATCAAGAGTATGACGATTCCAGCCAGTTATGCAATCAAAAGGCTTAAGGGAATCGAGTTCTTTGAAGATCTCGAAAAGCTGGATTGCCACGGTATTGGCTTGACAGAACTTAATGTTGGCAAAAATTTCAAACTGGAGGAGCTGGATTGTTCCCAGAATCAACTGAAAGAGTCTTATCCTATTCTTTCAAGCGGACTGAAAAAACTGAATTGCTCCAATAATAAACTGACCTACATGAATCTGGGCATTCTCTATGGGCTGAATCTTGAAGAGGTGAATTGCTCCAATAACGAAATAAGGAATATCGTAATGGATAGCGTGGGGGAACTGGTCAAATTTGATTGTTCCAACAACGACCTGATGACGTTGGATGTCAGCCAATGCTTCAAGCTGAAAGAACTGAATTGCTCTGGAAATCAATTGATGGAGTTGGATGTCAGTAGCCAGACGCAGCTGAAACAGCTGGATTGTAGCAAAAATAAATTGACGGAACTGAACGTGAAACAGAATGGCGGCTTGACATCTTTGATATGCAATGATAATCAGCTGAAAACGCTGGACCTGAGCCAAAATCTCAGTTTGAGTCATCTGAATTGTGCAAAGAATCGGTTGGCTTGTTTGGACGTTACTGGAATCAGCGGCACGATAATAGCTGATGGCAACAGGTGTCCCATTGCTGTCCGTACAGACGGAACGTTTGACTTGACCACACTGCCCGGCTTTGACGTGAGCAAGGCAATCTTCTGGAACGGCGGCTCTGTTTCTGGCACGATTCTGACAGTGGAAAATGGCAAGGATGAGGTGAGCTACCAATACGATTGCGGCAATGGAGTAAACCCCAAATTCATCTTTGAAACCAGTCTGCCCATCAATGAGAAAAATTTCCCCGACGCTAACTTTAGAAAGTACATCAAGGGCAACATAGCAGGTGGCAGAGATGTCCTCACGGTGGAAGAACGAAGCAAAGTCAAAATAATCAATATCAATAAAAAGGATATCAGTGACTTAAAAGGCATTGAGGCGTTCCCTAACCTGACCGAATTGGATTGCGGAAACAATTCTATCCAGAAATTAGACCTGAGACAGAATCCAATGCTGATAACGTTGAAATGCAATAAGAATCAACTGACCCAGCTGGACCTGAGCAAGAACCCGGATATCGACTATCTGAATTGTTCCGAGAACCAGTTGGAACAGCTGGACGTGTCGCATCTGAAGTTGGAGTATCTCTATTGCTCGCACAATGATCTGGAGCAACTGGATGTCAAAAATAGTAAGTGGCTGAGAGAACTCGACTGTTCCAAGAATGAGTTGACAGTGCTGGACGTAGATGTGACCCATAAACCCAATCTGGTAAGGGTAGAATGCCAAAACAACCAGCTGACATCGCTGATTCTGGGCGAGAACAAAATGCTGAGGAAACTGAATTGTGCCAACAACCAGCTGACTCAGCTAAACCTGAACAATATGATTTCCTTGACGGAACTGAACTGCGCCAACAACCAGCTGACCGTGTTGGATGTCAGCAGCAGTCCAAACTTGACTACATTGTGGCTTAAGAATAACCAGCTTACCAGCCTGAATCTGGACAACGATCCGAACCTCAATTTCACTTATACGGATTTTTACAATTCCGATTTTAATAATGTTTACACCGTTACCCTGAACCCTGACCGTACGTTTGACCTGAGCACTCTGCCCGGGGGCTTTGATATAAACCGGGTTACAGAATGGGTCAATGGCACAGTCAAAGGGAACATTCTGACGGTCAATGACGGCACAAACGTAGTGTACTATGGTTATCAGTGCATAACTGGTGGTATGATGGATGCAAGTTTCACACTGGATGTGACTGGCACCGGCGGCACCGTTCCCCCGGTAACGCCTCCGGAACCCCCGGTGACGCCTTCGGAACCCCCGGTGACGCCTCCCTCCGGCGGCGGTGACGGCGGCGGTGCGGTCGTCATCGTGGCGGCAGTAGGCGCAGTGGCGGCTGGCGTTGTGGGCTACGGCGTGTACAATTATGTTTCCGGCCAGAAGCTGCAAGCCCTGCTGCCGGAAGGCGTGGCTGCACCCGAAAACCGCGCCCAGACCGCGCTGCTTCTGTGGAACACCGCAGGCCGTCCCGAGCCTGCCGAGGCCCCGGCCTTTGCAGACGTGGCAGACCTGGATACCGCTAAGGCAGCCCAGTGGTGCGTGGAGCAGGGCCTGATGAAGCGCCGCCTGAACGGCAAATTTGCCCCGGGCAGCAGCATCCCGGCCTATCAGGTGCTGAACGCCTACCGCAAGCTGGCAGGGTAAAACCTCTCAGTCTCGCTTCGCCCGGTAGCTCCCCTGACCGGGGAGCCAAGAACGCGGGCGTGTTCCGGCAAATGACATCAAAACGCAGCCGATGCCCTGACTTTCCCATCAGGAGAGGGGGCGCGGCATAAAAAATAAGCATCCGCAGCGCACTGCGCCTGAGCTGAAGCAGCCCGGCCATGCGCTGCGGATGCTTTTGTTGTGCGGCGGGGCACGCCGCCAAAAACAAAAAATCCGACCCCTTCTCTTTCGAGAAAAGGTTTGGAGCTTCCTTAATTTTCCACCTTGAAATTACCCGAATAGCGTTGAATGAACACAAATGGATTGTGTATAACAAAAATTGCGACAGGCATCTCGTTTTCTTCCCATTTACGAGAAAAAGGCCACCTTCCGGTGACCTTTTTCAATAGTCTGAAGTACAGGCAATGGCTGTACTTCTTTTTGGTATTCCTATGCGAAGATTCAGGTTTCGCCACCGCGGTTAAAACTGCGCCGGTTGTTGGGAAACCAAATGGCAGGGGTGAACACAGCCAGTCCCACCGCTGTGGTATCCCCGGGGTTGGAAACGATGTGAGGCAGGTTGGACTGCACCACAGTGGTGTCTCCGGCGTTCAGGCGGATGGTCTCGGACTCCACCAGTACATCCAGCTGCCCCTGTTCCAGCAGCAGGATTTCCTCACTGGGATGGATCACCGGCAGGTCGCCGTCCTTACAGTGGGGTTCCAGCTCAAAGCGTATGACCAACGACTGAGGTACAAAATCTCCGTTGGGCATGGGCGTAAGCAGATGATACCGTATATTGGAATTGGGCTGGGAGAGGATCATCATATCCGCCTGACGGGTTGTCAGGCCAGTGCTGTGCTCACCTCCCATAAACAGATAGGTGGGGATGTCCAGAGCGGCGCTGAGTTTGCGCAGGGTGGACAGGGACGGGTCGGTGAGATTGCGCTCGATTTGGGAGATATACCCGATGGACAAACCAGTCTTTTCGGCCAGTTCCTTGAGGGTGATTCCCCGTTTTTTCCGAATATTTCGAACGTGTTCGCCCAGCATAAGACCTCCCGCTTTTTCGTAAAAAGTTTATTTACAGTATATCACAAAATGCCCTGTACGTAAATAAGCGAGAAAATATTCGATATTTATAAAAGTTTTACAAAGAAAATCAGATAATTTCGTGCTTATCCTATAAAATACTCTGAAAAATGTGAAAAAAATAGAAAAGCTCTTGACAAAAATTTTAGAAATAGTAAAATTTCTATAAAAATTCATAAAAAATTTATAAAAATTATTATGCAGGAGGAACCCTATGAAAATCACAGATGTAAAGGTAGAAACCATCCGTATCCCCATGAAAAAGCCCTTCCGTATTGCTTTTGCGGTACAGGATCATTCGCTGAATGTGCTGGTGAAGATCTCCACCGACGAAGGTCTGTGGGGCATCGGTGAGGCCGCGCCCTTTGAACCGGTGACCGGCGAGAGCGCGGCCACCGTTCTGGAAGCGCTGAAACTGTTCCGCACCGGATTGATCGGCATGGATCCGCTGGATATTGAGGGCATCCACAGGATGATGGACCGCCTGCTGTCAGGCAACACCTCGGCAAAGGCCGCAGTGGATATTGCCCTGTACGATATCAAGGGCAAACTGATGGGTCAGCCTCTGTACAAGGTGCTGGGTGGCAGCGTGAACCAGATCGTCACTGACATGACGGTGGGCATTGACACACCGGAAGCTATGGCCGCCGAAGCCCGGGAACGGGTGGAAAAGGATGGCTTCACCATTCTGAAAATCAAGGCCGGCATCAACCCGATCGAGGATATCCAGGCATTGACCCTGATCCGTCAGGCGGTGGGCCCCAACATCCGCCTGCGTGTGGACGCCAACCAGGGTTACACTGTCAGCGATGCGGTGCGCACCCTGAAAGCCTTTGAAAAGCTGGGCGTGGAAGCGGTGGAACAGTGCCTGCCCAGCTGGGATCTGGACGGTATGCGCTTTGTGCGTTCCAAGGTGGACTTGAAGGTCATGCTGGATGAGTCGGTTCACACCCCCATCGACGCAGCAAAGGCCTGCAAGATCGATGCTGCAGACATTATCAACATCAAACTGATGAAGTGCGGTGGCCTGTACCCGGCGGAAAAGATCAACGCCATTGCCGAGGCAAACCATGTGCAGTGCATGGTGGGCTGCATGCTGGAGACCAAGGTGGCCATTGCTGCCGGTGTGAGTCTGGTTGCCGCCAAGCAGAACATCACCGAGGCGGACTGCGACAGCTTTATGTACGCCGTGGACCCCGAGATGGGTATGCCCGGAGGTTTTGCCGTGAATGGCGGCGTCTACACCCTGTCCGACAAACCGGGCCTTGGCATCGATATTGATTTTTAAGCGGGATCCCGCAGAGAGGTGTATTATGCCGAATACGATTTTTTCCTCCGAAGGCGCGCTCCTGTTCATCATGGTCGCCATGGTCGCACTGGGATTCTGGCTGCAGCGGTTCAAGGCGTTCAAAACGCTGGGTCCGGCCCTGACGGTTATCATCATGGGTATCGTGCTGTCCAACCTGCGGATCGTGCCTACCTCCAGTGCTACCTATGATGCCGTCAGCAGCTATTGTGTGCCGTTGTCCATTTCCATCTGCCTGCTGAGCCTGGACCTGAAACAGATGCGCAAATTATCCAAGGAACCGGTCATTGCGTTGGCCTCGGCCATATTCAGCGTCTGCGTGGCAGCTTTGGTGTTCGGCGTACTGTTCGCCGACAAAATCGACGAGGGCTGGAAGGTGGCCGGTATGTTCGTGGGCACCTACACCGGCGGCAGTTCCAACCTGACAGCCATCGCTGTAGGCCTGGATGCCAGCAAGACCACCATCGCCTCGGCCAATGCCGCCGACTATGTGGTGGGCATCCCCACGCTGATCCTGATGTTTGCTGCCCCCGCCCTGTACAAGAGTTCCAAATGGCTGAAAAAGCTGTGGCCCTATGAAATGAGCGAGCCGGAACTGCTGGGGGATGGTAGCCACGAGGAACTGATGACTTCCAAGGAATGGTCCATTCAGGAAATCGCCTGGTTGCTGGCCATCGGCTTTGGCACCGTGTGGGCTGCCACCAGCATCTCCTCGATGGTATTCGGAGCAGGGTTCCGAAGTGCAGGTCGCATCCTGCTCATCACCACCTTCTCCATCATCCTAGCACAGGTGCCAGCCGTCCGCAAGCTACGCGGCAACTTTGACCTGGGCCTTTTCGTAGCGTTGCTGTTCCTGGTGACCATCGGCTTTGCGGTGGACCTGAAGCAGTTCTTCGGATCCACCTTCTACATCACCCTGTTCTGCTTCTGTGTCATCGCCTGTTCCATTCTGCTGCACCTGCTCATCACCCGGCTGCTGAAAGTCCGTTTTGAGTATGTGCTGCTGTCCATCGTAGGCTGTATCTCAGATGGCCCCACCGCCGCCCTCATCGCCTCCAGCGCCCAGTGGAAGACCCTTATCAACATCGGCTTGCTCATGGGCGTACTGGCCGGTGCCCTGGGCAACTATGTGGGCATCGGTGTAGCCTATGCCATCCGTGCTTTCATCGGCGCCTGAACGGAAAACGGGAGAGACGGAAATGCGTAATTTTGACTTATATGTTTCAGGCATCCTGTACGGCAGACTGCGGCTGGGCGACGGCACACCCCAGATCCAGAAACTGGACGTGCATACCGGCGCGCTGCTGGACTGGCAGGACCTGACTGAACAGGACCGGGATTTTTACCGTTTCTTTGTGAAGATGGACTTTGCCGCCCTGGGGCAGAACCTGTCCCATTACGAGTCGGGGCTGCATGGCATCGGGGAAGTTTCCCTGTGTGGCGAGCGCTACACCAGCGAAGACGGCTGCAGCTACCTGCAGCGGGATGTAAAATTCCCCAACAACAAACAGATGAAAGAAGGGCGGCTGATCGCCGTCACCTGCCCTGCCCGGGAGATGGTCACGGTGCTGGTGGAACCCGGTGCCGAGGAGGAGACCATCCTGCGCCTGTGGCGCTCGACCTGGCCGGAGGAACAGTTGTTCCCGGTAGAACATGCGCTGACCTTCCCAGTGCCCATGCGGGACGGGGTACATCTTTCCACCGACGTATACCTGCCTAAAAACTGCAGTACCCCGGTGCCCGCAGTGCTGGTACGCACCCCCTACGGCAAAGAGGACGGCTGTGAGGTATACTACCGTTACGTTCAGCGCGGCTACGCGGTGGTAGTACAGGATGTGCGCGGCCGAAACGCCAGTGAAGGCGAATGGCTGCCCAACTACCACGAGGTGGAGGACGGCGACGATACTCTGAACTGGATCGCCGCCCAGCCATGGTGCAGCGGACGCATCGGTATGGTGGGCGGGTCCTACCTGGGTTATGTACAGTGGGCGGCCGCTGCCAGCGGCAACCCCCACCTGAAAGCTCTGATCAGCGTAGTCTGCGCGGGCAGCTCCTTTGTGGATCTGCCCCGCCGGGGTGGGTCTTTCACCTCGGGCATGCTGGCCTGGGCCTTTGCGGTGTCTCAGAAAACCTTCCACCCTGAGCTGATGGAACGCGATGACTGGGAGAAAGTGCTGAACATCCGCCCCCTGACCGACCTGCCGAAAAAGGCTCTGGGGTACGATGTGCCCTTCATCACACGGTGGCTGGAACCCAGTGACTACAACGATTTCTGGCGTATGTCCAACTGGCAGGAACGCTCCGTCGGGGCGCAGATCCCGGCGCTGATTCAGTCCGGCTGGTTTGACGACAACGGCATGGGTACCACCGAAGCCCTGGAACTGGTCCATGACTTCCCTCGGGGCATGCGCAAGGTCATTCTGGGGCCTTGGCAGCACAGCGGCAACAGTAAGTACGACATGCACGGGGTATCCTTCGGCAGCCAGGCGCTGCGCTTTGATCTGGACTGGCTGTATTTCCGATGGTTTGAGCATCACCTCAAGGAAGTGGACAACGGCATCGACCAGACTGCCCCGGTAGAATACTACACTCTGGGCCAGGAGGTATGGAAGACCGCCGAAAACTGGCCAGTGCCCGAGACCCGGGTCACCCACCTGTATCTGGATAGTGACGGCCATGCCAACACCTCTGCCGGGGACGGGCGGCTGACTTTTGCCAGGCCGGAGCGGGAGAACTGCGACGGTTACGCCTATGACCCCGAACATCCGTCCCAGCACATCATCGATATGTCGGAGAACGAGATCGAAGTGCCAGAGGACTACACCCGGGAGGAACTGCGTCAGGACCTGCTGTGCTACACTTCCCCTGTGCTGAAGGAAAACCTGGTTCTGACCGGTGATATGACGGCGGAGTTGTATATTTCTTCTGACGCGCCGGATACCGACTTTGTGGTGCGCGTTACCGACGTGGATGAGAACGGCCGGTCCATCAAACTGGCGGATGGCCTGCTCAGCGCCCGATACCGTAATGGCTTTGCCCGGTCGGAGTTTTTGCAGGAAGGCGAGATCGTCTGCCTGAAGATCCGCACCACCAAGTTGTCCAATTGCTTCCGGAAAGGCCACCGCATCCGGGTGACTGTCACCTCTAGCGCCAAGAATTTCATCTTCCCCAACAGCAACACCCGGGAAGGTTTTGCTTCCGCCCGGACCGTGGTGGCCCATAACCGGGTATACCACGGTGGATTGCACGCCTCCCGCCTGACGGTGCGGGTGGAACCCTAAACTATGGATTGCCCTCCCTGTCAGCGGAAGCGAACAGATTACATTCTGCTCCGCAACCATCAAGCCTCGGCCAGAAAAGGCCGGGGCTTTTCATGTCTAGGAGGTTATCGGCTGAAGAACGGCAGGCTCTTTCGGAACTGAATCGCATTTTGTCCGAGACTCCGCAATGGAGCGGCGAAGAAGAACTGTGTATCGAAATGGAGAACATCGGTGGCAGGGTTTGCTTCTGTCACTTTTGGGATGAGCACTACTCCATGGTGCAGTTGACAGAAAATTGCAACGGAAAATACTCCACAGCCTACGTTCTGGATACAAAAACAACCCCGGATATGCGTAAGGCTGCGGCATTGCAGGCACAGAAAAAACTTGCGGACTGTATGCAGGTGTGGGGCGTTTCGCTTCTGAACACGACTGTGCCGGAACAGATGAAGTATGCTTTTTTGGCAGAAGCCGCTTCCTTCCTTCCTCATGCAAGTTCTTAACGACCCGGAGCACATCACCGGGTAAAAAGCGTCCCGTCGGGACGCGCAGCCTGCATTGGAAAATGCAGATCAAAGGGGCTTGGGGGATTCCCCAACAAGCGTTTTGCAACGCAAAATAAGCAGATGTATCGACCTATTTGCTTCCGTGGTTCAAGATGACCACATGGTACTTCCGACTGCCTCGATTGCTGGAAGTTTCCAACGTCAAAAAGCGCACCAAAAATCATAGTGCTGATGCCGACCGTATTTTCATGTTGGTGAAAAATCATGTGCTGGCCGTATCCGGCATGGGAGATGAAGCTCCGCCCACTCCCGGCGGAAGAAACGGAGGGAGTGATGTATTATGATCCTGCTGCAACGGGTGAACGAATCCAAAACCTCCGAAAAGACCGTGAAGTGACACAAGAACAGCTTGCCATCGACCTGAACATCAGTGACCGCTACATGAGAAATCTGGAGAAGGGTGAGAAAGTTCCGTCTGTCGACCTCTTTGTGGAGCTGCGGGAGCGATTTGGCTCCTCGCTGTACTACATCGTCTTAGGTGTGTCTGCGTCCCAGCGGGAGCAGGAACTGCAAGATCAGCTGCAAATGCTCCGCAAAGAACTGAAAGAAATGCAGCGGCGGATTCTTGTTATGCTGGAAATGCTGGGCGAATCTGCTTGATCAAACGCTTTACTGTTGTAAACCGGAACGATTGGTTCCGGTGAAAATGGCAAAACCGGAACTACTGGTTCCTAACGAGAACTTCAGTTTTCAAGTACACTATGGTCACAGCAAAGGCAGCCCCTCTCACAGGGGGGCGACAAGTCCGAAACTGTACCGTGTACCTTGAAAATTGAAGAAGCAGCTTTTCGGTACTTCCAGACAATGATACTTCCGTAATTCGCGGCCCGGTCAGAAAGTAGACGGGGTGGTTGAG
>OGCQ01004924.1_pt1 | contig 10306 bp, 7 predicted proteins | sample 1570161 | NCBI WGS metagenome assembly OGCQ01 (sample SAMEA4384402, study PRJEB24528) | human gut metagenome
GCAAAACTCACTTTGACTTCCATCAGTATTATAATGAATAAAGCCGTGATACCAACATTTTATATCGTCTTTTTTTGTGAGAACCGTAAAATCTCATAATTGTTTTCAGCGTTTCCGGTTATTTTAGTTGGCAGGAGCGTTTCAATAATGAATTCATGGTAACTGATAACTCCATCAACACTATCAAGCCGTTCTACAATTGAGTTATTTTGATTATTCCAAAATGTTTGGTTGATTTGAAGCCTTTTGTTTTCTGTTTTGTCCGTCAGGCTGATAAATACTTGACTTATTTTCCGGTTATCATCATTAAAATAATCCATAAGGTGAGTGTATATCGGAACTACTGCCATAAAAATATCTCCCCTTCTTATTCTACCTAAATTTAATAACATAAAAAATCACCTCAATCCCAACCTAACAATTTCTTTTCTAAATCGTCCCAGTCATAATCTCTACCTTTAAAGTTATCAAATCTTAATTTTGGTTTATATTTATAGCATAATCTTTTATTTCTTAATTTTCTGTTTATATTATTCTCATTTATCTTTTTTTCTCTGATTACTGTACAAATATAATTAATTGCCCCTTGGCTATGTATATATCCAGTATTAACCTTCTTTGTTAAACTATTTATTACACTCATATATACTGGAGTATCATTTTTAATTTTTTCACCTTTAAGCAATTTTTGTGCTAGTTCCATTACTTCTCTTTCTTCCATAGGTACTTTATCATAATCTATAAAAGTATCTTCTTCTTTCTTTTTATGCTCTTCTATACAATCTTTCAATTCTATATTTTCTATTCTATCTTCATCATGTGCATTATTCTCTTTATTTATCTCTTCTCCCTTTAAAACAGAATTTTCTCTTTTTAAATTCTCATTTTCTCTCTTTAATCTCTCAATTTCATCTAATAAATCTTTATTTTCTTCTACTAATTCTTTTTTCTTTCTCTTAATTTCTCCTTTTTCTCTTTTTATCCCTTTAAAAATACTAGTTCCATAAAATTTAGGTTTTTCTCCTTTTCTTATAAAAGTTAGCAATCCACAGTTGACTAATTTATCACATATTTTTCTGAAATTTGGTAAACTCAAAAAGAATTTGTCATTTTTATAAATATACTTAAAAACGTAATTTAAGCTATAATCTAAGTATCCAGTTGTCTTATTCTGTATATTTTTTATAAAAACATAAACAGACATTGCAGCTTTCCTTGTTTCTATTCTTTTAAATTCTATGTTTATTTTATCTATTTCATCTTTATTCAAATTTACTACATAAGACATTTTTATTTCTCCCTTCTACTAAATTTTCTTATTTCATTATTTTAGGCATATTTTCTGGGAATACAAAATTTTCTATTTTAGCTTTCTCCTCATCCAAAACAATATCTCCAAAATCATTAGTTTTATAAACACTAATACATCTTTTTATTAAATCTCTATTTCTTATATAACTATTGTTTTCTTTATTGAAAGCTCTTTTTATATCCCTATTTTCAATCTGTTTTAACTTTCTTTCTTCTTCATTGATAATTCCTTCAATTTTAAAATTCTGTATTCTTTTTTGAACGGCTTCTTTTGTTCTATCTAATTTTTCTCCAATCTTTTTACTTGTGTACCCAAGTTTAAATAATCTTATAACCTCTAAATCTTCTTCTTTGCTCCAATTCCCTTTTTTTATCATTTCTTGACCTCTTTCCCTAAAATTTGGTATAGTTATTCCATACCAAAAAAGTGGAAAATTTCTTTTTTAAATTTACAATTTGTTAATATTTTATTAACATAAATTTAATATTTAAAATTTCACCTTTTAACTAAAAAACTAAATAAAAAAAACAGCACATTATCAAATAAATTGTTAATATCTTTTTTATTAACAATTTATCAATAATGTGCTATTTTTTCAAACACTATATTATTTAATTACTAAAGTTCTCTTATAATATCCCAATAAATATTACTTGTCAACTAATAATAATTATTATTTATTTAAGATTAAAATAAATGCCCTATAATGTAGGACTTTATATTGTTTCCTACCTTATAGGGCAAATTCTAAATATCTTATTATAATAGAATTTTTATTTATTATTTACATTGTTTTCTTCTTCTTTTCTTCTTTTTAATAAAAGAAGTAGTAATATTAATAAAAATATTAAGAATAACCAACTAAATGGATTCTTTACAATACGTTTTGACATTGCTAAGAATCTATTCCCTTTACTTGTATCACGCATTGAATAATTAGCTGAATTTTCTTCAACAATGTTATTATTATTTGATGCATTGTCATTTGAGTCAATTATATTTGATGTATTGCTGTTTGATACAATAGCATTTGATATATTATTATTCGATGTATTGTCGTTTGATACAATAGCATTTGATACATTATTATTCGATGTATTGCCGTTTGATACAATAGCATTTGATATATTATTATTTGATGTATTGCCATTTGATATACTATCATTTGACCCATTGTTATTTGATGTATTGCCGTTTGATATATCGATATTCGAGTTATTATCTCCATCTAGGTTGTTATCTTCACCTAGATTGTTATCTCCATTTGAATTATTATCCTCATTAGGTTTGTCAATATCGATATCTGGCTCAGATATTATTGGTCCTTCGACTTTTAGTACTATTACATTACGAGTAAATGTTATAACATTTCCATCTCTATCTGTTACTGTATATTTTATAACATATGTGCCTGGGACAAAATTGTTAAAATCTCCTGAATCAATCTTAATATCTAATTGTTCCATAGTATCTCTATCATCTGTAATAGTAATTCCTTGCATAAAGTCAACTATATCACCTTCGTTAATTTGGATATCAGTTACATTTGAAACAACTGGTGCATCTCCTTTTGGATTGATAGCATTCTTTAATTTTTCAAGTGTCTCTTTAATTAATGTAAGAGTTTTATTTGTTTCACTTTGATTTAAAGCACCTGTACTAATTAAGTTATTAGTTTTATCTAAAAGCTCTTTTAATTCATTTGCAATCTCTTCAGAATACTGTCCACCTATAATTCCTATTAAACTATTGTTAATGATATCTTGATAGAAGCTATCTGCTTCAGCTATAGCCTCTTTAAGATACGTATAATCAACCTCAGGTGGTGTTAATGGGATAATTCTGTCTTTGTATGTGTTAAATCCATCATTAACTTTAGAAAGTATAAGCTGTTCACTTACTTCAGGTATTCCTAAGTTGCCTTTAGTATTATAATTTACAGGTTTAAAACTTTCCATATAAGTATTTCCATAAGCTAAGAACTCATTGTTTTTATATGCTGTTTGTGCTCTACCACTTATAGTAATTTGATCTCTCTCATCACTTAAAAATGAATTATTATACATTATAAAGTTTTGAACATCACCATAAGCATCTTTCCATACGTCCTTTGTAACAGTTCCGTCACTATTCTTTACATTAAACTCAAGAGTATCTCCATCTCTAAAACTTTGGTAATATAACATTCCTGTTCCTTCTCCACCAAAATTAGTTTTTGCATGGAATAAATTATTATGTATTACTGTATCATAAAGTAAAGTGTCATTTCTAGACAAATCACCATATATATATGTTAATAATGGAACATCATCAAAATAATTAGAACCTACGTAAACATTATTTCCGTTTCTTATTTTAACTCCACCAGCAGCTCCATTTTCCATTCCCTTAAAATAGTTTCCAACTATATTTAAAGTATCATAGCTCTTAGAATAAATTATATGGTCTCTTCTTTGTTCTTCTTTTTCAACATTTATACCAGATACTAGTACATCAGTTGGAAAATCACTAAGTATATTTCTCGTTTTTACCATATCAAAATAATTGTTAGATATAAGAATGTTAGTATCATATCTTTCATTATTTATAGCTGTGAAGAAATTACCTTGATGTCCTTCAACTAAATTTGAGTTTTTTATAATTGCTAATCTACTTATCACTTCTGTTGGTAACATTCTAGCTGCATCATCAATGCTATCTAAATCTCCAAAGAAGTTGTTACTTATATTTGTATTTTCACTTCTATATGTGGCTATACCTCTACCTGGATAATTAGTTCCTCTTAAGAAAATATTGTTTTCTACTGTATATTTAGTATTTTTAGCTACTATATATGGTTCCATTGTAGCCTTTGATATACTTCCATCTGAATTTTTTTCTCTTGTATAGTTACCATTCATAAAGATATTATTTTTTATAATAACTTCTTTTTTAGTTCTCTGAGTTATCTCAATCCCCATATTATTAAATACTATATTTTCTATTTGAACACAGTCTATTTCACCACTATATCCACTATGAATTAATCTTAGCATCTTTTCAGTATTAAAAGTACCATCAAAAATAGAAAGTCCATCCTTATCTCCACTTATCTTAAAACTAGATGAATTAGGTAGTCTTACTTTAGATAAATCAATATCCCTTGTTATTTTATAAATTCCTTCTGGGAAATATAATTCTCTACCTTGTGATATAGCATACTCAATTAGCTTTTCTATTTTATCAGTTTCATCAGTAACTCCATCTCCAAGTAGTCTAATAGGATCTCCATTTTCATCTAAAACCTCAGTATTATTTGTAACATCTATTACCTGATTAGTACTCATATAAATTATCTCATTATTATCTATTATTTTTATTTTTTCATCTAATGTAGTATTAGATAAAGTAATATCATTTGATATAGCATGTACTATATTAGATGATAACATAATAAATAATAATGTACTTGAAACTAATTTTTTCACTTGTAATCCTCCCCGAATAGTATTAACTGTTTTTATATTAATAAAATATATTTACTAATTTTTGATATTAAACTTATAAAATAAATCTAATTTTAGGTAATATGTGAATTTTAGTAAATTTTTAAATATATTTAACAATCGTGTTTAATTTTATCATAATATCTTTTTTAAAAAAACTATTTTCTTGCTATTTTTATACATTTTTTATCTTTTTACTTTTTTTCTTAGTAATAAATATCAAAATTATTTCTGCTTTTTTGCCTTTGCTATCCCTCCAAATACTAATTACTTCTAATTTAGTTGTATAGACTCAGTTTATTTGAATGCTTGACTTGATTATAAACATATATTAAAATTTAGAATATTTACAGTATATTTTTGGTATTATTTAAGTAATATTTTGGTATATTTGTCGCAAAATATTAATTTTGACTCTTTTTAAATTATTAACAAAAATATAAGCTACTAAAATAAAAAGTAAGGAGTGAAAATAAAAATGAAAATAATGAAAAAGCTGTTTTTTCAAATAACTTGTATAGCTATTCTACTTTCATTTATGCTATCAACAGTATTTGCAAATACAACATCTTTTCAAATAATATCTGAGGATGGCATTTATTATATAGAGGACCCTGAATTTCCAATGAATGATCTAGTTGTTTATTGTATGAATAATCTTCTAAACTGGCCTCATAAAGTAGGAAGTGTAGAACCCCCTAATTACCAATATGGTTATCTTGATTCCAAAGATATTAAAAATTATGATGAAATGATTCAAAAGCTTAAAAAGATTCTTTTTGCAGGATATCCTCATAATGGGAAAAATCTTTATAAGATTATTGAAGATGAAGAGCTTTATGTTCCTTCCGAAGAGGAGTTTAATGATTTACTAAATCCACTTCCTGAACTTGTAAAAGCATTTCCCGATCTTGGTTATAATGACTTTACTATAGATAACCTTAATCACCATAAAGATCTTTTAAATAATTTTTATGAATATGTTGTTTTTACTATGAAAGATACAGATATTAAAGAAGGGTTAACGAAATCATCTATAATGTCTATGCCATTTTTCAAAGCAATGCTTTGTCTACTTAATTTTAGTGAACCAAGAGAAGCTTTTGCTCATTTTTACTCTAATTCATATTATGTTACAGAGCAACAAGCCTTTAACAATACCCAAAGTGCAATTTGGAAGCTTATGAGTGATTATAAAGTACCAGATAATAATATAACAAGTTTATCAAGCTATCCTCTTGGACAGACTCTTGTGAATTATGCTGATTCAACTGAAGTAGTTCTTGAAACAGAACCAGATGAAGTTAAAATTACTGGTGACTTTAATTTTACTAAAGGTAGAGATGGTAGATGGTATAGTGGTGAGATTAAAATTGAAGAACCTGAAAACTACAATGGCATATATGCCTTAGATTTACCTGAAGGAATTTCTGTTCTTAATGTAGATCCATTTAATATTTATGGAGATACAAAACTTACTTTAGTTTCAGATGATATTCCAGATATTAATGATGAATTTATCATATGGAATCGTATAATGTGGGGACCAGAACCTCGTCAATACTCTCCATCAGAAGAAGTTTATTACAACGGTAAAAAGTACCAGAACATGGTTGGACTTAATGTGAATTCAACTTATATGTCTAGTGAATTTACTTATAGAGATGTAGCCACTGGAAAGCTTATAGTTAATAAAATTGTCGACGGTAATATAGATGATACCTTAAGAGATTTTACCTTTACTGTAACTCTTTCTGACAATACAATAAATGGTACCTATGGAGATATGGAATTTAAAAATGGTGTTGCTACTTTTACTCTAAAGCATGCCGAAAGTAAAACTGCAACTGGAATTCCTGTAGGTATTGACTATACAGTAAAAGAAAGTAATAACGATGGATACACTATAGAATCACAAAATGCAAATGGAACCATACTATTAAATAAAGTGGAATCTGTAACATTTACAAATAGGCGTAACCCATCTAAATTAACTGCTGGAAGTTTAATGGTTGAAAAAAAAGTATCAGGTATTGCCTCAGATGTAACAAAACCTTTTACCTTTACTGTAACTCTTTCTGATAAGACAATAAATGGTACATATGGTGATATGGAATTTAAAAATGGTGTTGCTATTTTTAAACTAAGACATGAGGAGAGTAAAACTGCAACTGGAATTCCTACTGGTACTACCTATACAGTAACTGAAAGTGATAATGATGGATATACTGTAGAATCACAAAATGAAAATGGAACTATTAATTCAGATCAAACCTCAGTTGCAACATTTATGAATATAAAGGATTCAAGCGAATTACCTATTCCTCCTACTGGAATTCTTTCAGTAGAAAAGATAGTATTAAATTATGCAGGAGATACTAACGAGGATTTCAACTTTACTGTAACTCTCTCTGATAATACACTAAATGGTACTTATGGTGATATGGAATTTAAAAATGGTGTTTCTGAATTCACTATGAAACATGGACAAGTTAAAACAGCAATTGGACTTCCTGTAGGCATTTCTTACATGGTAACAGAAAGTGATAATGATGAATATATTATTGAATCACAAAATGCAAATAGAACTATTATTGAAAATAAATGGACAACTTCAATATTTTCAAATACTAAGAAATTAGCTACTGGTAACCTTTCAGTGCAAAAGACAGTTTCAGGTAATGCAGCTGATACTAACAAAGCTTTTACTTTTACAGTAACTCTATCTGATAATACTTTAAATGGTACTTATGGAGAAATGGAATTCAAAAATGGTATTGCTACTTTCACTTTAAAGCATAATGAAAGTAAAACAGCTACTGGACTTCCTGTAGGTACTTCTTACACAGTAACAGAAAGTGATAATGAAGGATATACTGTAGAAGCACAAAATGCAAGTGGAAGCATAATTGAAAATGAAACAATATCTGCATCCTTTACAAATACAAAAGATTCAGAGCAACTTAATAATATTTTACCTCCATCTTTTGAATCTCCAGATAGTGGTGATAATTCTAGTACTTTATTATGGCTTAGTATTCTAATATTATCATCTATAGCAATAATAGTAAGCTTTATTATTGGGAGAAAGAAGATATCCTAAACTTTTATAAAAATTTAGAAGAGACTATTGCAAAATTGGATATAGTAGATAGTTTTGTTTTCACACAAAACTATCTGCTATAATTAAGATTAAGTTTCTTGATCCTCATAAAAAATAAACCTATATAATTTCAATTATCGTTGCCAATAGAATTAAAAAAGCTAACTTCTGTACAATACAGAAATTAGCTTTTAAATTCCTAAATATCTTTTTTAAAATGTCCTTAACATAGGTACCCCATATACAATCTCATCTTTATTAATTAACTTCACTATTCTTTCAAAGCACTTATTATTTAATAGATTTTCTCTAAATTGATTTTTATTTCTTTTTTATACAGCACCAGTTACAACATCTACATATTCACTAGGAAATATATTTGGAATTAATTCGTATATAACTTCTCTTGTTGCTGGAGAATATTAACTATTAACTATACCAATTATTTTTCTAGTTCCATCAGAATTATTAATTATAATTTTATTATATTTTTTAGGTTCTTGTTCTAAAATATTATCAGTCATATTTTCTAATTTTTGTGTATAAATTTTATCATCTACTCCAGTATATTCAAAAAATACTTCTCTATCGTCCTCTAATCCTATATTACTACCTAACCACACTAATTTTTCACCATTTTCTTCAACTATTTGAAAAGATAAGTTTTCATAAATGAAGAAAATATAATTAGGATTATTTTCACTAATATCCCAAACAACATCAAATCTATCTTTATTAACAATTTTATCTAACCCATCATCTACTGATTCAATATTATATGTAGGAAGCTCTCCTAACTCTGGTACACTTTCTACATTAATGCTATTAAGATAATCATAAAGTTCTCTTATATAATCATTTGCTTTTTCTGTTTCTTGCCTTTGCTTAATAAGTTGTTCTTGAAGTGATGAATTATTTTGTTCTGAATTATTGATTTGATTTAATAAATCATCTCTTTCTTCTGTAATTAAATCAATATTTACTTGTAACTGCTCTACAAGTTTTTCGAATTTAGCTAACTCTTTACTAGTTATATCATGGTTATTTACTTGGTTTTGAATTTCACTTAATAGTAATTCCTTCTGAGCAAGTAAAGTTTCTATATTTTCGGATAATTCATCTACTTTACTTAATAATGTTGTCTTTTGGGATTGTAATACAGTGTTGTTTTGTATTAATCCATTCATTTTTGATTGTAATAATTCCTTTACCCCTAAATTATCAAATAGTAATAACGAACTTATTACTATAATAGAACCGGCAGTAACTCCAACATTTTTCAATATCTTACCATATATATATTTTTTCATATAATCATCCTTTCTTTTTATTACGTTCTATGTACTTTAATTACAAGTACAAATATCATAATTAATTCTATTAACTTATATATTCACTCAATACTAGAACAAGAGCTACTTCAACATATTTATTAGATTACATTAATATTAACGTATCTCATATAACTATTTCTAAATGGATTAAAAGTTCGATAAGTACTTTTAATTCATAAGTGATGCTCTTACTAAAAATCTTTATTTAGATGATTCTGACAAATGGCATGCTGATTTAATAAAAACCAAATTAACCTATCGGTTTATTAATTCTATCGATAATAATTCTCATCATATTTAATTAACAAAACCTATTATTTAAAAACCTACCATTAATTAGAATATATTCTTTTAAACAAATTTTCAATATTTTTTATCTAATAATTTAACTATTTTATTACATTTTTGATTCTATATCTAAAATATAAAACTGATAATATTTTAGACATAGAATCAAAAATATTATCAGTTTTATATTTTAATTTTTTTGTATAAACTTTATATTCTAATTTCCAAAACCACACTCCGTTACTTGTGATACGGCTCTCCGTAACTACTACAAATGAGGTTTTTCCATTTTATTCTTGTGTATATATTCTACATAAATATCGTATAATTCTAAAGTATTATTTAGAAATTCCGTAGTGGATGGCTACGGGGGTTTTGAACATTTTATCCCCTTGGACTATTGGTGATACTTCATCATAGTTAGGGGGTGGTATTGGATATGCTAGAATTAATTATAAAGAACTTTGTTGTTATTTATATAATTAGATTAGTTTTAAAACATAATCTTTTTGTTCATTATTTAAAGATTTCAGTAAAATTCATTGGTCTTGATATTGAAATTAAAAGCAAACAAAAAGATGCTCCATCCCGCAAAGATTAGCATCATTTTGTTTATATAACCAATTATATTTCCAATAGCCCTAAAACAAAATAAATGTTCTAAGGATTGCTTAGTGATATCGCACTAAGTTTTTCTTATTTAGCCTTGCATAAGTTCGATTTACTAAATCAAAGATTTAGAATCTCACTTATATTATATCAAATTTTTATAAAAAATAAACAT
>OGCQ01004932.1_pt1 | contig 10276 bp, 8 predicted proteins | sample 1570161 | NCBI WGS metagenome assembly OGCQ01 (sample SAMEA4384402, study PRJEB24528) | human gut metagenome
GCAAATGCAGCAATTTATGAGCAACGTGATCGGTACGGAGTGGGAAATGCCCGTTGTACTTGCCGGAATGTATGGATTGCGTATGAGCGAGATTATCGGCTTGCGGACATTCAATATCGACCTCGAAAAAATGCAGTTTGGTGTTGTCGAGCAAATGCCTTTCAAGGTACCACCCGGCACAAAAAACATTACAGAAATGGCACCGACAAAATCCAACGACCGCATTTTGCCGATTACCGAGGAAACGCTGCCGTATTTCCTGCGGCAGTTTGATTTAATCGAGCGGCAGAAAGCATTGATAGAAGCAAGCGGCGGCGTGTACTATGACAACAAACTCTTTATCGCAAAGCCAGACGGCTCACCGCAGCGCAGGGATAGAATGTCGGCAAACTTCGGTCAGCTTATCCGGCACCTCGAAATGCCGCACATTCGTTTCCATGATTTACGGCATACGGCAGCTACAAATATGCACCAACTCACAGGCGACTTTTATACCGTAGGCGAGATATTGGGGCATACACTAAAAGGCATTGGTATGTCGCTTGGTATCTCAACCAACCTTGAAGCGGTAACGGCACAATACGTCAATGTACGACTTGAACGAAAAAAAGCTGTCCTTGAAACCTACCACAAAGCCCTGCACCCGCAGAAGCCCACGCCGGATAAAGGCAGCGAGCCGAAAAAAGCCAAAAAGAAAAGCAGCGAAATAGAGCTGTAAAGGACGTATCTCTTTATAGCTCCACGCTGCTTTTTATATGCTTTTAGAAGTTCCGGGCACCATTCGGGCACCACGGCATACATTTTTTATGAATAAGATGTATAAGAAGTTTGCCGTAGGGCACCACAAATTAGGGCACCACGGGCACCATTCACTCGGATTTGCCTGTTTTCAGCAGGACAAAATTACCCGCAAAAAGGCATAAGAAAACCCGCGTAAACCCTTGATTTACGCGGGATTGTTGTTGGCGGAGACGGTGGGATTCGAACCCACGTGCCCTTTCGGACAACTCGATTTCGAGTCGAGCTCGTTATGACCGCTTCGATACGTCTCCATTTAGAAAATATTCAGTTTTTGGCACAGATAACACGATTTCGAGTCATTTAAGGTTCACGCCACTTGACGTATTTTTACCGCATTTCAAGCCGGATTGAAGAATCCTGCGACCCATTGATTTCACAGAGTTTTATAGAATCTCGTTTCGTGAATCCCGAAAAAATAAGAACCCACAGAATTTCCCTCGTGGAAGGCCAAAAATCACGCTTTTTTTGACCATGCGGGAGAAAAAGGGGAGAAAAAACGGGAGACGCAACCACCTGCCATTGCTGAACTTTTTGAGGGTGGTGCTTCCATGACGGGAGAAAAAAACGATGGGTTCGTATTTATCGACCGGTTTATCTGTCTGGAGGAGCTTTGCAAGCTCTGTCATATCTCCAAGCGTAAAGCAAAATGGCTGCTGGATAACGAGATCATTCCCTGTATCCGCAGCGGAAACGAGCGGCATCGATATAAGATAAAACTTTCTGACGCGACGACGTTTCAGAAAGATCAGGAATCCGACCGCGTAATTTCCATGTATCCGAAGGGACAATTCTCGTCAAAGCGCAAACGAGAATCCAGCCGCGCAGCCTATATCAGACGGATGGTTTCAATCATAAAAACCGAAAAGGGACAGGCTGCATTGCAAAGCTTTTACCAGAAAGAGTTTGCAAAAGTGCCTGATTGTCTCTATACCAGAGATGTTGTTGCGTTGACCGGCTTTTCCGTTTCCAGTGTCCGGTCATGGATCACAGCTGGTGATCTGAAAGCCTACTCTTATGGGATCAACCGGATACCAAAAGAGTATCTGATCGACTTCGTTTGTTCCAGCAGATATATCTGCGCCCACGTGCAGTCAGAAAAGCAGCGCGAAATAGAAATGCGTTTTCTGAAGACTTACAAATCGAATAAAGGAGTGTCAAAATGACCGATTATAAACTTGAAATCAAGCAAATCGTAGACTACCCCAAATGCCGCATCTACCGGCAATTCATACAGAGTCTGATCGCAGACCGGAGCATCCGTACAAACGGGTGCTCCGGTCTTTTTCATTATGCGGTGCTCTGCTGTTACGCGAACTTCCGCACGTCCTATCAGCGCTACGACGGCATCAGTTACATCGTGCATCCCGGCCAGTGGATCTGCCCGCTGCGGGAGCTGCGGACGTGGTTCCGCGCGAGAACGAACCGGCAGCTTTTGCGGCAGCTTGATTCTCTCCAACGGCATCACTTCATCGAATATGACCTGATTGGCCGCGGACAGCTTGTGCAGTACCGCATTCTCGACTGGCCGCGCTATAACACCGTGCTGGATTATAGCTGCCCGTGCCAGAAGGATTCCGGATTCTTCTTCCTGCCCATGAGCGCAGCGTCGCGGCTGCTCAGCCTTGGGAAATGCTCCGAGATGGACGCACTGCTCGATCTCTGGCTGAATGCGATCTATAACGACCATCAGGTCGCTGGTTCTGAGGCTGGTCCTGTCGTCTATCTGCGAAACGGCACCGGCAGCCCGCTTGTTTCCTATGCAGAGCTTGGCAAACGCTGGGGCGTGTCTAAGGCGACCGCCGGACGTATCCTCGGCAAATTTGCGCGGCTGGAATACATCAAGACGTTCTCATTCCCCGGCCGCAGCGGAACGGCGATCTATTTGCAGAACTATCTGTCCACCATGTTCCAGATTTCCGATGTCATGGTGGACAAAGAAGAAGTCGCAATGGCACTGAACCTCTGTATCCGTGTACAGGACTGTGCGCAGGATATGGCTCAACCGGACTGCGCATCAGATTGCTCGATCAGCGTTTCAAAATCGCACACGGAGATTCTGATTGCCGAAGTCCTGAAGCTCTTGAAAACACAGGGCGTTTGCTGCACGACCTGCCCCCGGTTCCAGTATAGGTTATATCCCTTATCCGATTGCGTCGGAGTCTTATGGGAGCACGAAACGGAGGATCTTCGCTTGGGGCTGATGCTCTCCTGCGGCGGCACGCAAATGCGGTATTTTGAACTCACGATCCGGCAGAAAGGAGAGAACGACAATGGCGAAGAATAAGCTGTCCGCAGCAGATGTGACCGAAGATCCGCATTATCACGATACCTGGACACTGCTGCGGAAATACCGCGACGTTGTCTGGAGTCTGGAGGTTTCCGTGCGTCAGGTTCGGAATCGGTTCCGGATCGACTATGGCAAGACGATTGAGGATTTTCTGGAATCCGTCTATCTGGCCGGCGCGGATCTCTCCGGCACGGAGTTGGAGCATCAGGCAAAGTGCATCGAGCAGAGCCACAAAATGCTCTGCCTTGTAGACAGCGCTGTGGATCTCATGCGCGCCAAGCACAAGAACGGCGAGGAATTTTACTGGCTGCTCTACTACGCCTACCTCTCCCCGCAGGAGCTGCAGAACGTCGAGGAGATCATCGACCAGCTCCGCCCGCACATCCGCGACATCAGCACGCGGACGTATTACCGGAAGCGCAAAGAAGCCGTCGAGGTACTCAGCTCGGTGTTGTGGGGATATACCGCTCAGGATAGTGCGGAGATCGTGCGGGAGTTTTTGCAGTAAGTTGAATTCTGCGGGCAAGGCGCTTAAGAAAGTGACTTGCACGTAAGTCGTTCAAGTTAAGTACAGCACCGTATTTAGAAGCGAAAACTGTGTATAGTTGCAAAAATCACTTCTAAAATACATTTCTATCTGAGCGTGATTTAACTTGCTGACAATTTGCTTGAGGAAACGGCCTGATATGTTTTGAGCGCAAAAACGCAAGATACGGGACGAAAGCAGGAGCAAAACATCCAAACGACGAAGGAGTTTAACTTGCCTGTAGCTTGCTGTGACCGCCAATAATGAAAACACGCCACAGTATTGACACAACATTGGCACGGTTTTGCTCTTTCGGCGCAAATCCATATATGCTATACTGAAGATGCTCAAAAGCATATAAAACTGAATCTTGTTGCGAGCAGACGCCTGAATCGGGAGTCTGCTTTTTGCATCGGGAAAGAAAAGGAGGAGCATCTTTGAACACTTCCAACAACCTGCCGCAGCTTCCGCCGCCGAGGAAAAATCCGGGGCGCTGGCTCTACGCCGCCTGGCTCGGCGTCAGCATCTCGCCGCTTCTGATCCAGCCGGCTTCGGCCACGACGATCTGGGAAAAGGCGACTGAGATCATGAAGGACGTCTATCAGCAAATTCTTCTCATCTCCACCATCGCTGCCATCGTCACCGCGTCCGTCGCACTGCTGATGATGAATTTCTCCCGCAGCGGTCGGACGGTCGAGGAATCGCGTGCATGGCTCAAACGCATCGCAATCACCTGGGCGATCCTGAACGGTCTTGGCTTTATCATGGCCTACGTCACGCCGTTCTTCTCCGGCGGTCAGTGGACGGCATAAAGCATGGGGATTCTTGACGGCGTTGTCGAATGGATCTCCGAACAGATCATGCACGGTCTGGACCTCATCAACACGTCGGTACTCGGTGCGCTCGGCTGCGGGATGGAGACTTTTCTGCGCTACTTCCCGGCAGCTGAGACGATGTACGATATTTTTACTGCCATCGGCATTGGCTTGATTTTATTGATGTGGGTCTGGAACCTGTTCAAAAATTACTGGCTGGGCGCCGGCTTTGAAGCAGAGCATCCAGTCAAGCTGACGTTCCGCGCGATCATCTTCATCACGCTTACCTACTGTGCGAAAAGCATTGTCGAGATTGTCCTGAAGATCGGCGGCACGCCGTATGACTGGATCTTATCATCCGAGCTGCCGCCGCTCAGCTTTGCGGATTTCAATTCTGTCATGCTGGTCATCATCGGTGCCTGTGCAAACGGCGCGGTCACGCTGATCGTACTCATCATCGTTGTGCTGCTGGCGTGGAACTATCTGAAGCTGCTCTTTGAAGCCGCCGAGCGGTATATCCTGCTCGGCGTTCTTGTTTACACCGCGCCGGTCGCGTTCTCGATGGGCGGCTCTCAGTCCACAGCAAATATCTTCAAGGCATGGTGCCGGATGCTGGGCGGGCAGGTGTTCCTGCTGCTTATGAACGCATGGTGTCTGCGGCTGTTTACCAGCATGGTCGGCACGTTTATCGCAAACCCTTTGTCCCTATAAGGAGTATCCATGAGAAAACGATTCTTTTTGAACTGTCTGCTGATTCTCGTCCTCATTGCAGTTATGTCAACTAGCACATTTGCTATTTCCGAGAGCGACGTAGAATCCGCGGTCAGCGCTTCCGGGAAAGAAGCTGTCTCCGGCAACGTGCTGGTGTGGTTTCTGTGCGCCATTGCCTTTTTGAAAGTGTCGCAGAAGATCGACAGCTTCTTGTCCAGTCTCGGTCTGAACGTTGGGCATACCGGCGGCTCCATGCTCTCAGAAGCAATGATCGCCATGCGCGCCATCAACACCGCGACCAGCGCGGTCGGCAGCGCATTGGGAAGCCGCAGCCGTCACGGTTCTGCTCCTGCATCCGGGAAATCCGGCAGTGGAAGCGCGGCTGCGGCAGGCTTTTTCAGCGGCGGACTTGCCGGTATGGCAAGCCGTAAAATCGCAAGCGATGCGGTACGCACGGCGACGACAGAGAAAAACATCGTCCAGCCGCAGCAGGCGGAGTCGACCGTCAGCCGGACACACGCGAGCAGCGATACCCATTCCGGTTCGCAGACGGCTTCTGAGCAGCAGCGGCAGAACACCAGCCAACTTGACCAGAATCAGCAGACGGTTTCTTCCCGCGCCGTAAACTCGGAACAGCGTGAAAAGTCCCAACAAGCGCTCCACGAATCCCAGCATTCTATGGATGCCAGCCATCTCCATCAGGATACACAGACTGCGCAGGAGCAGCAGTTCCACGCGGCGCTGCATACGGAGGATCAGCAGGCATCGCATCTGGCGTTCCAGTCGGAACAGGGCGAATTTGTCGGCTCTGTGGTGCAGTCGGATGAATTTGATGCAAGCAGCGAAGAAGCCAGAACGGAACAGTCGCAGGTCATGCAGTCTGCCTTGCAACAGGAGCAGATCGGTGTTACCCAGCGCGAGGTGCAGTCCGAGGAAAGCCACCATGCACAGCATGATACGATGGATGGTTTCCACACGGAACAGTCTGGAATCACGCAGCATACCCAGCAGGATACGCAGACCGTCACCTTCGGGCAGGTGGAATCGCAATCCCAACAACATACTGCGCAGTCTAACAAGCAGTTCTTCTCTGTCCGCAATGGCCTTTCCAAAACTACCATTGCGGAGCGGACGGTTCAAGCACAGGAGCGCCCCGGCAGATTCCTGCACAGCAGAACACCATCTGCTGCGCCCGCTTCTGCCCCGGCAAATGAAGCGCCTGCCGCCTGGCCTGCGCCGATCCCGTCCGCACCGACGCAGTTCCGCAGCTTCGGTGGAACGCTTTTTGCAAAATCACTTTATCAGGGCGGCGCGTTTGCCAACGACGTGATCGGCACGGTTGCCAAGGGTGATTACCGCACGACCGGCTCCATCACCGGCGAAACTGCGACGCGCTCTCTTCTGTCCTATATGGGCTTCACAGCGCTCGGCGAACACGCAACCAACATTCCGCGCTATCAGGACGTGGAGATCGGCGGCGGCCGCATCACAGGACGCGAGTTCACGCCAGAGCATCCGCGCGGCATTGATTTCTGTATGTACCATGCCGACCAGTACGCCCAACCGAAGGGCGATTACAGCAAGGTCTACTCCGCGGACGACGCCGCATGGTATAAGCAGTACGCAGCGGACACTGTAGAACGAAAGCCCTATCAAACGGAGGACGGCAAGATTGCCTATCACGAAAAGATCGTGCAGAAGCTGCCGAATCCACCGCAAAGAAAAGATCGGATGTGAGAACCTATGAGTCAGGAACAGCGGGACAGCTATGTGATCCCGCCAAACTTTATTGAGGGCGGTTCGTTCTTCGGCGGCTTATTCAAGGCGCGAAACGTGGTCGAGGCGGTCATCCTTGCCGCCGGCACCGGGCTTCCGATCCTGACGCTCTCGCTGACGCTAACCGTCCGGATCATCCTGCTCTGCCTGACCTCGCTGCCGCTGGCGCTTCTGGCGCTCATCGGGATCGCGGGGATGCCGCTCTCATCCTATATCATTCTCTTTTTTCGCTTTCTGCGCAACCGCAGAAACCTGAACAAAAGTGGCGGCAAAAGCAGCCGAAAACAGGCAATCCTCCCGACATGGGATAAGAAGTCCGGCCCCAGCACGGCTGTGCAGCCTGCCGCCTATAAAAAGGACGGCAGCCGCATCCGTTTTGCAAAGGACACACGCCGCCTGATGCTGGACACCGCTTACCGGCAAAAGAAGCAGGCCGAGCGCCCCGGCAATCCGCTTGCGGCGTATGTGCCGATTCAGAAAATTGAAAACGGTATCGTCTATACGACCGACCACCGTTTTATTAAAATCTTAGAAATTGTGCCGATCAACTTCCTGCTCCGCAGCGCAAGAGAGCAGCGGAATATCGTGTATTCGTTTATCAGCTATCTCAAAATCGCACCCGTGAAGCTGCAAATCAAGGTCATCACAAAACGTGCGGATATGAACCGGCACATTGAAACCGTGCGCCGGGAGATGGCGCAGGAGACGAACGAAAGCTGCCGGATGCAGCAGGAGGACTATCTGAAGCTGCTCAAAAAGCTCGGCTCCAGAGAAGCCATTGCGCGAAGATTTTTCCTCATCATGGAATATGAACCGCTCCCCGGCGCGAAGAAAGACCGTGAAGAAGCGGATGCCATTTCGTCACTGCAAACAGCGGCGCGGACGGCGGCAAATTATCTCCGGCAATGCGGCAACAGCGTTGTCCAGCATGAGAATGAGGACGAAGCTGCCGCCGAAATGCTCTATACATTTCTCTGCCGCAGAGAAAGCACGGATATACCGTTTTTGCAGCGCATCTCCCATATCACATCCAACTACATAAAGGCTGGCTGCTCCATCGACGAAATTCCCGTCGGTGATTTTTTTGCGCCCTCGCAGCTGGATTTTACGCATGGCAGCTATCTCTGCATCGATGGAACGTATTACGCATATCTGTTGGTACCGTCAGACGGGTACAAATCCGAGGTGCCGGCCGGGTGGCTCAGTCTGCTTGTCAACGCCGGAGACGGCATTGACCTCGACGTATTTCTGACACGCCAGCCAAAGGATCGCATGATCCGCAAGCTCGGCCAGCAGCTTCGCATCAACCGCAGCAAGATCAAGGAGACCAGCGACACCAACACGGACTTTGACGACCTCGACAGCGCCATCCGCAGCGGCTATTTCCTGAAGGATGGTCTGAGCAACCACGAAGATTTCTACTATCTGAATCTGCTCATCACCGTGACCGCAGACACCCCCGATGATCTGGACTGGAAATGTACGGAGATGAAAAAGCTGCTCATTTCGCAGGATATGAATGTGCAGAGCTGCAATTTCTGTCAGGAACAGGCGCTCCGATCCTCTTTTCCGCTCGTGAAGCTGGATAAAGCGCTCTTTGAGCGCAGCAAGCGGAATGTGCTGACGCTGGGCGCAGCAAGCTGCTATCCGTTCACAGCGTATGAGCTGTGCGACGACAATGGCATCCTGCTCGGCGTCAACAAGCACAATAACTCTCTCATCATCGTGGACATCTTTGATTCGCGCATCTACAAAAACGCCAACATCGCCATTCTCGGCACGAGCGGCAGCGGCAAGACCTTTACCATGCAGCTCATGGCGCTGCGGATGCGGCGAAAAGGGATTCAGGTGTTTATCGTCGCGCCGCTCAAAGGGCACGAATTTCACCGTGCCTGCTCCAACATCGGCGGGGCGTTCATCCAGATCTCGCCCGCCTCTCCCAACTGCATCAACGTCATGGAGATCCGACAGACAGACCGCTCGGTCGATGAACAGCTCGACGGCAGCACGGTGGAGCACTCCATGCTGGCCGCCAAAATTCAGCGGCTTCATATTTTTTTCAGCCTGCTGATCCCCGACATGAACCATGAGGAACGGCAGCTTCTCGATGAAGCCATGATCCGCACCTACGCCCAAAAGGGCATTACGCACGACAATGAAACACTCCGTGATCCCAAGCACCCGGAGCGGTACCGCGAAATGCCGATTCTGGGCGATCTGTATGCGGTGCTCAAGGAATCTTCCTCCACGCTGCGGCTGGCAAACATTCTGAACCGGCTCGTCAGCGGTTCTGCCAAGACGTTCAACCAACAGACGAATGTTTCTCTCGACAACAAGTACATCGTTCTGGACATTTCAGAGCTGACCGGCGATCTTCTGACCGTCGGCATGTTTATGGCGTTGGACTTTGTGTGGGATAAGGCGAAGGAGAACCGCACCGAGGAAAAGGCCATCTTCATTGACGAGTGCTGGCAGCTCATCGGCGCCAGCAGCAACCGTCTGGCAGCGGAGTTTGTGCTGGAGATCTTCAAGATCATCCGCGGCTACGGCGGCTCGGCCGTCTGTGCAACGCAGGATCTCAATGACTTCTTCGCGTTGGAGGACGGCAAATACGGCAAGGGCATCATCAACAACTCCAAGACCAAGGTGATCTTGAATCTGGAGGATGAGGAAGCCCAGCGCGTCGGCTCTATTCTGCATCTTTCTGAAGCAGAGCTGATGGAGATCACCCACTTTGAGCGCGGCAGCGCCCTTATCAGCACGAACAACAATAATGTTGCCGTCGAGATCAAGTGCAGTGAGCTGGAAAAGGAACTCATCACCACCGACCGCAGGGAGCTTCAGGAATTGCTGAAGCGGAACGGTAAGACAGAATGTATTTGATTGGACAGTGTGGGAAATGCTGTGATAATCTGCTTTGCTGTGCGGCCTGCCCTCTTTCTTTTGGTTTTAGGTATAAGAAAAGCACCTCCGCAGAGATGCTTTCTTAATACTGTTTGAAATTGTTTAGATTAGGTTGCTCGGAATAAAACAGTTATCCGCGTCAATCGGGATCGGCTCCTGGCACATACAGATGATGCCGCCGTTGCCACGGATCAAAGAAGCCTTGTCAATTACGCTGTACTTTTTGATCTCCCGTCGGTCGGGCGCTGCACTCTTTTTGATTTCCAACGGATGAATGACATTGTTTTCCTCAACGAACACATCAATTTCCTTTGCATTGGAATCCCGGAAGTAAGTGAGGTTCACCTTGGACTTTGCGTAGGCGTAGTTTTTGACAAGCTCCATCACAACATAGTTCTCGTAGTAATGGCCGCTTGCAGCGCCGTTTCGCAGCGTATCCGGCGTTAGCCACATGGA
>OGCQ01004938.1_pt1 | contig 10272 bp, 10 predicted proteins | sample 1570161 | NCBI WGS metagenome assembly OGCQ01 (sample SAMEA4384402, study PRJEB24528) | human gut metagenome
GCTCTTATCAGATTTTACAGAATATACGCAAACCGTTACCGTCGGATCTGCATCCGTTACCACCATGCTTTCTTTCTCAGCCACGCCATCTACAGTCTCCTGCTGCGCCGCACCTGCCGGGGCAGTTCCATGTTCGCTGGTTTCTCCTGTATTTCTTGCCGTCGGCGCACATGCGCCCAGAACAGCTGCCATCATAAGACCAGCTGCCATTACCATAAATTTCTTCATAATGTACCTCCTTGTATTCTCCTCGCAGCAGTTGCTTCACGGTTTTCGCAACCGTTTTTGTCTTTCACACCTGTTTCCATCCAGTGCAGACTACATCCCTTCTTTTTACCGCTGCCCATCCTTACTCCTAAACCACTGATTCAGCTTCATCAGCGCCTTTACCAACGTCTGCATCTCATCTTCCGACAGATCGCTTGTCAGGCTCTCGATCATCTCCCGGTGGAACCGGGCGTGATGCCCATACGCTTTTCTGCCCCGCTCTGAAAGAGAAATATATACGACCCGCCGATCCTCGAGTCCCCGGCTTCGTTCCACATAGCCTTTTTTGACCAGGCTGTTCATGGCAATCGTGAGCGTTCCCACCGTAACGGACAGTTCTCTGGCAATCGATGACATATTTTTCGGTTCACCAATCCCGATCGCTTCGATCACATGCATATCGTTATTCGTGATGTCTTTAAACTCCGGCGTAATGATTACCTTCTGTTCTATGTCCATCACATCGCGGAACAGCGTCACCAGAAGCTCATTCAGCGTCTCATAATTTCCCACAGTTTTCCCTCTCATCCTTGGTTTCAGCGCGCAAAACGGCAATTTACCCTACCGATTATACAATATTCTGTGCGGCAAGACAACTAGCAAATTTCTTACATCTTCATACCATGGCACTACATAAGATACTCGCCACAAGCCCCGCGAACGTTGCAATCAGCGCACCCGCAAGCGTCCATCGCGTCTTTGAAATCCGCACGGTCAGATAGTAGACACTCATCGTATAAAAAACCGTCTCCGTGCAGCTCTCAAGAACCGACACCATCATGCCGAGCCGCGAATCGGGTCCATACGTTTTAAAAATATCTAAGAGCAGCCCCGTCGCCGCCGAACTGGACACCAGACGCACCAGAAGCAGCGGAACCACCTGTGCCGGTATATGCAGAAATGCCGCCGGTCCCGCCAGCACCCTGGAGAGGAAATCGAGAAAACCGGAGGTCCGAAGCACGCCGACCGCCGCCATCAGTCCCACCAGCGTCGGCAGGATTCCAGCCACCGTTTTAAGCCCCGCAAGCGCCCCTTCGATAAAATCATCAAAAACCGGGCGTTTCTGAAGCACCGCAAACCCAACGATATAAAACAAAACAACCGGAACCAGGTATTCAGAGAGGTAATTGATGCAGCGCATTTGACGGCTCCCGTGTCTATACTTGTTTTATATGTATGGTTTGAATCCGCGTTCTATGATAACGGATCTGTTTCCAGAGCCCCTTATTTTAACAAGGGCATTATAGGGGATAAATTTGTTTTTTGTGTGAAATTTTTCCCCTACATGACGCCAAATTACGTTTTCTATTTCCAGCCATCCTTTTTTATTGATTTATATTGCTTTCTCCTGCACATCACGCGGCACACCGCCACTCCTGCCAGAGTGCTGATACAGGTCGCCAGGAACGCCGGGCCGGCCACTGCCAGCGGGTGCGTCGATCCGTACTGGCTCCGGTAGGCAATCATATTGATAGGAATGAGCTGCAGCGATGAAATATTTACGACCAGAAACGTACACATTTCATCGCTCGCCGTTTCCTGTGTGACCGCCGCCGGATCCCCCGCCGCTCTCCGTTCCTCCTCCAGTTCTTCCAGCTCCTTCATCGCCGTAAGCCCCGCCGGGGTCGCCGCCCAGCCAAGCCCCAGCATATTGGCAATCATATTGGCGGCCATCGAAGAAAGCGCCGGATGACCCGCTGGAATGCGTGGAAAGAGGAAATGAAGCACCGGCCGCATCCCCGCCGACAACTGCTCAATCAGCCCCGCCCGCCGTCCGATCTCCAAAATTCCCGTCCAGAACGCCATCACCCCCAGCATCGTGATTCCCAGCGAGACTGCATCCCCCGCCGCTGCAAGCATTCCCTCCGTCACCGCCCCCAGCGTCCCATGCGCCGCCGCCCAGCCAAGCCCCGTAAGCATCATAAACGCCCAGAGTGCATTTAACATGCATCTACCTCCCTGCTGTCATATGGTACGCTCAGAACATTTTATACTCAGACAAGTATAAAAAGACGCCAAATATACACCATCATAAATAGATAGTTCCTGTTCACGCATACGTGCCCAGTAACAGAATTTGCCGTGGCTCCGCATTTAAATACGGCAAATTCCTGCTGCCACCACGTTTTCTTACGGCACTTTCGGTTCCAAAAGTGCCTACCCGTGTACAGTAACAATAGATACAATTATATCGTTTCTTTTCGTCCATTCCGCTTGCATTTCAGAATTTGGATCTTTAAAATAAGAACTATCATCTGCTTCACATGACAGACATTCTTTGAAAAAGACCATTTTATATGGATTCTCCTGCCAAAAACCGTGAAGACATTGAAATATGATTTAATATTATGAAAACGAGGTATTCAGAATGAAACAATCCGCAGATTTAAAGCGTCTCCTCACCTCCATCGATCACAAAAGCTATCCGGCTTACAAGGACGTGCGCGGCGCTTATGATTTTAATACGTATATTTTATCCATCGACCATGTACAGGGTGACCCGTTTGCGTCCCCTTCCAAGGTCAGTATCCAGGTCCGCCACGCGAAAGCCGGATTTCCGGCAGAACTCTTTGATACGCCGTGGAAAAAAACAGCGCTTGAAGATTACCTGCTCCGCTGTTTTTCCCGTGAAATCGGTCGTCTTTCTTTCAAGGCAAAAGGTTCTGGAAAAAGTGGTCTGATCGCCACCAGCCGCCCCGGTCAGGAGGTCCTCTCCCGGACCGCCTGCGAGATCGGGAGAAATGAGATTACAGCCCGTTTTGAGGTTGGTTTCCCGGCATTCGGGCGCACCATCAACTCAGGTGAACTGATTCGGATTTTCTTTGATTTTCTTCCAGGCTGTGTCGAAAACGTCTTTTTCTACCGCCGCCAGAACACCGCTGAAATCAAAAAACGCATCACGCTGGCAGACGACCAGCATTTTATCCGCAATGAGCTGAAACGCTTAGACCTCGTCTCCTTCGTCGCAGACGGCTCAATCCTGCCGCGTGAAACCGGCGTCTCCGACCGTCCGATGAAGGGCAGTGTTGCGTTCCATTCCCCGGATTCCTTAAGAATCACTCTGAATCTTCCGGGACACGGTCCGATCTCCGGCATGGCAATCCACCGCGGCATCACCCTGATCGTAGGCGGCGGCTACCACGGCAAATCCACACTGCTAAAAGCGCTGGAATCCGGCGTCTACAACCATATTCCAGGGGATGGACGTGAATATGTCATCACCGATGAAACCGCAGTCAAGCTGCGCGCCGAGGATGGACGCAGCATCAACCACGTTGATATTTCCCTCTTTATCCGGGATCTGCCGAACAAAAAAGACACCACCTGCTTTTCCACCGCCGATGCCAGCGGCAGTACCTCCCAGGCGGCAGCTGTGATCGAAAGCATTGAAGCGGGAACCCGCGCTTTCCTGATCGACGAGGACACCTCCGCTACCAACTTCATGCTGCGGGACGACCTGATGCAGCGCATCGTCAGCCGCGATAAAGAGCCGATCACCCCGTTCATCGAACGCGCCCGCGATCTCTACAAGCAGGCAGGCATCTCCACCGTCCTCGTAGCCGGAAGCTCCGGCGCCTACTTCTTCATCGCAGACACTATTATCCAGATGGATGCATACCGCCCGTTTGATATCACGGAGATGGTAAAAAATGCCTGCGAACAGGAGGCTTCCAAACCCGCCATCCAGGCGCCTGGGTTCAAGCTCCCGACGGCTGGACGGAAGCTGGCGGCTGGCGGAACAGGACGGGCTGTGGGCGCGATGGCGCTGAATTTTGGCGACAGCCGCGCAGAAGCTGGAGGTGAATCTCAGGAAAAGGGCGAAAACAGCGGTCGTTCTGGACGGTTTGGCAATCGCGGCGGCAGCGCCTCCGATGCAGGACGCTTTGAACGCGGTCGCGGAGGACGCCGCGAAGCTGACCGAAATTCCGACCGGAACACGCGTATCAAAGTCCGTGTCCACGACAAACACTCTTTCCAGGTTGCCAAAGAGCCGGTCGATCTGCGCTTCGTCGAACAGCTTGCCGACAGCGAGCAGACCGCCGCACTCGCCCAGATGGTGCGCTACTGCCTGGAAAAAGGCCTTCTGGAGCGCTGCACCGTACAGGAAACGGTTGCCACACTCTTAAAAGCCTATGAAGCAGACGGGCTCTCTGTGTTCAGCGATGCTTCATATGCCGCCATGGGACTGGCAATGCCGCGCGTGCAGGAGATTTATGCTTGTTTAAATCGTTTTAGGGGATGATTTTTAAGATAAATATAAAAAGAGGGCTGCATTTTGCAAGCCCTCTTTTTATATTTTTGCATTTTACACCGAACCATTTGCAAATTTCATCTTGGCTCATCCCTGAACCCTGCCAAAATCTATCCTACCCTTCGCACAGCGCCCGCATCACGCCCTCAACCGTCTCTATCTTCTCTGCTCTCCACGCGTTTCCGCCGCAGAAAATCAACGCATGATCTTCATCACCGCGGGCGGCATTGACAAGTGCCTGTGTGATGCAGTACGGGATCTTCGCCGGATCACAGTGTTCCAGACACTGGTAACAGTGTGTCACTGCCTGTCTTCCTTTTTCCAGTTCTTTTAAGAACGCATTCTTGATCGCGCGTCCCGGCATGCCGACCGGACTTTTGACAATCACGATATCCTCTTCCTTCGCATCCAGATATGCCTGCTTATATGCCATCGGTGCATCGCATTCCTCGGTTGTCACAAAACGGGTTGCCACCTGCACGCCGTCCGCGCCAAGCTCCATCTGGTGCATCACATCCGCATGGTCGTAGATGCCGCCAGCCGTCACAACCGGAATCGATTTTCCATATTTCTGCGCGTATTTTTTAACCAGCGCGATAATTCCCCGCACTTCCTCGTCATATTCCGCCTGATGGAATGTCTCGGCTGCGTGCGGCGTGTCTACCTCCAGCTCGGTCAGCTTCTCGCGATCAAATCCCAGATGTCCGCCCGCCAGCGGTCCCTCAACGACCACCAGATCCGGTGCGGTCTGGTACTTGCGGTCCCACATCCGGCAGATGACCGTCGCCGCCTTAACGGAGGAAACGATCGGCGCAATCTTCGTCGCCGTCCCTTTCACATACTCCGGCAGGGAAACTGGAAGTCCCGCGCCCGATATGATCAGGTCAGCGCCCGCCTTGACCGCCGTTTTAACGTACTCCGCATAGTTTTTCGTCGCCACCATGATATTAAAGCCCACGATGCCGCCCTTCGCGATCGCGCGCGCCTTCTGCAACTCTGAACCGATCGCGCGCAGGTTTGCCTCCTGCGGATGCTCGGCAAAATCCGGCTCCCGGAAACCGATCTGGGCAGTGGAAATAATGCCGATGCCGCCAGCCCCCGCCACGGCTCCTGCCAGCGAGGACAGGCTGATGCCAACCCCCATACCGCCCTGGATGATCGGAAGCTTCGCCGTCAGATCACCAATTTTCAGCGGTTTTAACTGTGATAAAATTGTACTCATACGATCTCCTATATTCACAAAGGGGACCGCCGCGCGGCAACCCCCTTTCAATATCTATTTTTTAGATTTTTCTAAAACGTTCATACCGCTGCTCCGCGATCTCATCCGGCGTCTTTTCCGCGCAGGACTGGAAGAACTCGCGCATATGGCGGTCAATGATGCGTCCGATCTCCTCGATGTTGTCATCGGTTGCCGGCTCATCCTCGCAGATAATGCGCTCGATCATGCCAAGCTCATACAGGTCCTCTGCCGTCATCTTCATGACCTTCGCCGCCTCGCTGGCTCTCTTGGCATCTTTCCACAGAATCGAAGCAAAGCCCTCCGGAGAAAGGATCGAGTAGGTCGCATTCTCCATCATCCATACCTCGTTAGAAACCGCCAGCGCCAGTGCGCCGCCGCTGCCGCCCTGACCGGTGATAATCGCCAGAATCGGCACCTTCATATCCGACATTTCAAAGAGGTTGCGGGCAATCGCCTCGCCCTGGCCTCTCTCCTCTGCCTCCATACCCGGGAATGCACCTGGCGTATCGACAAAACAGATGATCGGACGGTTAAATTTCGCCGCCTGTTTCATCAGACGGAGCGCCTTTCTGTATCCTTCCGGAGACGGCATGCCGAAGTTGTGCTTCATGCTGTCTTTCGGGGATTTACCTCTCTCCTGTCCAATGACCGTGACCGGCATTCCATAGAAGGATGCCACACCGCCGATGACCGCCATATCATCGCCATAATACCGGTCGCCGTGGAACTCGGTAAAATCGTCAAACAGGATCCGGATATAATCGCTGGCGTTCAGACGTCCGGCGCTACGGGACTGGCGTACTGCCTCCCAGGCGTCTCTCTCTCGACCTGCGATCTTATTTAAGGTCTTCTGGCGCATGATACCGGAGAACGGTGCTTTCCGGCTCTTTAACTTGCCTTCCTCCACAGAAGCTGCTTTTTCTGCCCTGGATGCAGATGCCGCTTCTGTGTGGTTCTCCGCCTCGTCGTTCCATTTCTCCCAGCCATGCTCCTGGCTGTGAAGCTTCAAAATCTGTCCCAGAACACGCTTCTGATCTTTTCTTTCCACGATCTGATCCACAAAACCGTGTGTCAGCTGGAACTCAGCTCTCTGGAAGCCCTCCGGGAGCTTCTGGCCGATCGTCTGCTCGATGACACGCGGGCCCGCAAATCCAATCAGCGCTCCCGGCTCTGCCAGGATGATATCGCCCAGGGACGCAAAGCTTGCCGTTACGCCGCCGGTGGTCGGATCCGTCATAAAGCTTATGTAGAGAAGTCCCGCCTCGGAATGACGCTTTAAGGCTGCGGAAGTTTTCGCCATCTGCATCAGGGAGATCATGCCCTCCTGCATTCTCGCGCCGCCGGAAGCCGCGTAGATGATAACCGGAAGCCGTTCCTCGGTCGCACGCTCTACCGCACGGGCAATCTTCTCGCCCATGTTGTGACCCATGCTGCTCATCAGGAAACGGGAGTCGCAGACCGCGATCACAGTCTCATAACCGTGAATCTTTCCTTTACCAGTGACAACCGCCTCATTTAACTCGGTTTTCTCTCTGGCTGCCTCAACCTTGCCCTCATAGCCCGGAAATGCAAGCGGATTGACCACAGACATCTCCTTATCCCACTCTTCAAAGGTACCTTCATCGATCAGCATCTCAATCCGGCGGTACGCATGCATCCGGAAATATCCGCCGCAGCGCGGGCACACATACAGGTTGTCCTTGACATCCTGCACCAGAATCGGTTTCTCACATTTATTACACTTACGCCATAAAGAACGCAGACTTTCCGGCGTCATCGCCGTCGGACGGCTCGGAATCTTCTCCGGTTTTTCCTGTGCTGCCTCTGCCGCCCTTTTATCTGCTTTCGCACTCTCCGCACGGCTTACGCCGGCAGAACCGTGGTCGTTTGTATTGATCGAAGTATACGATTTCTTAAACAGATTTTTAAACATCTCTTATTCAACCTCACTTATTAGCCAATCATAAACGTCAGCTCTGCGGAAACAGCCAGCTTGCCATCGACGGTTGCCGTCGCACTTCCGATGCCGACCGGTCCTTTTCTCTTGATGATATGGCACTCCAGCTTTAACTTGTCGCCCGGAACTACCTTTTTCTTGAATTTTGCGTTGTTGATTGCCCCGAAATATGCCGTCCTGCCCTTATTTCCTTCTTCACTTAAAATCGCAACCGCGCCGACCTGCGCCAGCGCCTCCACGATCAGGACGCCCGGCATGACCGGCTCCTGCGGAAAATGACCTGCAAACCACGGCTCGTTGTATGTTACATTTTTATATCCAACCGCGCCCTCGCCCGGTGTCACTTCCTCGATACAGTCGATCAAAAGAAACGGATGACGGTGCGGGATGATCTCCTGGATCTCTTTAATTCCCATCATAATTTCAGTTACCTCTTTCGCTTTCCCAGACATCATTTTTGTATGCTGCAAGTCTCTTCCGCCAGCTCCAGTGCGCTGCTTCCAATCATTCAATCATCCACACAAAAACGTCCTCAAATTATATTTAGTCCTCAAATTTCTTGATTACCAGGCTGGCATTGACACCACCAAATCCCAGGGAGTTGGTCAGAGCATAGTGGATATCCATCGGAACACCCTCGCCCATCGTGTAATCCAGATCGCAGCCCTCGCCTGCCTCTTTTAAACCTGCGGTTGCGTGTACAAATCCATCCTCAATGGATTTCACGCAAGCGATAAACTCAACACCGCCCGCTGCACCTAAAAGATGTCCAATCATCGACTTAGTGGAGTTGATTTTTACCTTATAAGCGTGGTCGCCCAGCGCTTTTTTCACTGCCATCGTCTCGAAGAGATCGTTATGGTGTGTACTGGTTCCATGTGCATTGATGTAATCAATCTTCTCCGGTGCGATACCTGCATCCTTGAGCGCCATCTCCATCGCATACGCTGCGCCGCTTCCATCCTCTGCCGGGGAAGTGATGTGGAATGCATCGTTGCTTCCGCCGTAGCCGACTACCTCTGCCAGAATCTTTGCGCCGCGCTTCTGCGCGTGCTCTAAGGACTCCAGAACTACGATACCAGCGCCCTCGCCCATGACAAAACCATCGCGGTCCTTATCAAACGGACGGGATGCCGTCTCCGGGTCATCATTGGTAGAAAGAGCCGTCAGAGCCGCGAAACCTGCCATACCGAGCGGTGTGATCGCAGACTCAGTACCACCGGCTACCATCACGTCTGCCTCGCCGTACTGGATCGAGCGGAACGCCTCACCGATAGAGTTCGTACCGGTCGCACAGGCAGTTACCACGTTGATGGATTTGCCCTTTAAACCATAATACATTGCCACATTGCCGACTGCCATGTTGCTGATCATCATCGGAACGAGCAGCGGGTTCACGCGGTTCGGTCCTTTTTCCAGCATTTTTTTGTGCTCACGTTCCATCGCCTGTAAGCTTCCGATACCGGAACCGATGCTGGTTCCCACGCGGAACGGATCCTCTTTTTCCATATCCAGACCCGCCTGTGCGATCGCCTCACCGGCTGCCGCTACCGCATACTGGGAAAACGGCTCCATACGTCTCGCTGCCTTCGGATCCATGTATTTCTTCGGATCAAAATCCTTCACCTCGCCTGCCAGCTTTGCCTTATAATCGGTTGTATCAAAATATGTGATCGGCGCGATACCGACTTTTTTATCCTTTAATCCCTGCCAGAAGCTTGCTACGTCATTTCCAATCGGAGTGATCGCTCCCAGACCAGTTACTACTACACGTGTCTTATTTCCCATCTAAAAACCTGCCTTTCTATCGTCACAGTTCACATGTTGTGCAAACTGCGACACGATTTTGCCGATGCTTCGCATTCCAAATCGGCAAAATCTGCTGCCACTACGTTATCGTACGCCACTTTCGGTTCCAAAAGTGCCTATCTGTAAAGCACCTTTTCCCTACATCGCCATTCCGCCGTCCACGCACAGAACCTGTCCTGTGATGTAAGCTGCGCGGTCAGAAGCCAGAAATACGGCTGCCTGCGCTACATCCTCGGTCGTACCGAAACGTTTTAACGGAATCTGCTCGCCCATCGCCTTCTTCACATCGTCCGGAAGAACGGCGGTCATTTCCGTATCAATAAATCCCGGTGCAATCGCGTTGACCGTGATACCACGGCTTCCAATCTCCCTTGCCACGGATTTGGTCAGTCCGATCACGCCCGCCTTGGACGCACAGTAATTTGCCTGTCCCGCATTTCCCATCACGCCGGAAACAGAGGAAATATTGATGATGCGTCCGCTCTTCTGCTTTAACATCTGGCGGGATACGTGCTTAATGCAGTTAAATGCGCCCTTTAAGTTCGTATCGATAACGGCGTCAAACTCTTCCTCACTCATCTTCATCAGAAGATTGTCACGGGTGATGCCCGCGTTGTTGACTAAAATATCAATTCTCTTATAGCGGCTGATAATGTCCTTTAAGAACGCCTCCGCCGCGCTGTAATCCGAAACATTACACTGAACGGCTTCCGCCTGTCCGCCTGCCTCGGTAATTTCCTTTAC
>OGCQ01004942.1_pt1 | contig 10255 bp, 8 predicted proteins | sample 1570161 | NCBI WGS metagenome assembly OGCQ01 (sample SAMEA4384402, study PRJEB24528) | human gut metagenome
TATGTTCTCTCCCTGCCGTGGGTTAGGGTCTGCCTTGACCTTGCTGTGCGCCCCATCGGGAAAGTAAAGTACCTGTTATGCTGTGTATTCAGTTGTAAAGGTGCTGTTGTACAGAACAAATCTGTAGTTTTAGTATACTCCAGCCGTTAGCAATCGGTCAACAGTAAGTGCTAATTGTTTACACGACATTCACAATTCAAGGCGACAATCCACCTATGATGGATTTCATTAGAGAGTTTGCTCACCGTCTAATGTATTGTACATAGTCATCAGCAGGGTTCGCTGATGCATCTTTCGGTTATGGATGTCAATCAAGCATTAAGATATCCTTGCCGCAAAAGTCACCGCAAATTTTGCCCCGCCGCCAGGGGTGTCGGTCACGGTCAAGTCTGCATGATGCAGCCGGGCTAGTTCCTTGGCTACGCTTAGACCAAGGCCAAAATTGTGCTTGTCGGTGCGGCTGGGATCAGCGCTGTAAAAACGGTCAAAGACCCGAGCTTTTTCGGCATCCGGTATGCCGGGGCCGTGGTCTTGCACGGCCAGGGTGATTTTTTCCCCACAGTATGTCAAGCACAGTTCCACGGGGGTGCCCGCGGGGGTGTGGTCAAACGCATTGTTGAGCAGGATTGCCAGCAGCTGCTTTACACGGTCCGGGTCCGCCTCTATGGAAGGAACGCTGTCCTCCGGCAGGGTCAGACTTAACGGGTGTTGGCGCTGCTGCGCCAACGGGAAAAACGCATCGTATACTTCTAGGCAGAGGTTATCCGGTGCGATGGGGTGCAGATGGGCCGGCAAGGCATCCAAGTCGCCGTTGGCCAGCACCAGCAGATCCTCCACCAGCCGCGCCATACGGTCCGTCTCCTGCTCGGCATTCCGCAAAAGGGTGGCGCGTTCAGTCACAGGAGTGCGGCACGCAGCGTCCAGGCTTGCTTTTACTACGGCCAGCGGGCTGCGCAGTTCGTGCCCGGCTGCGGCGATGAACTCCTTCTGCCGCCGCATGGCCAATGCCGTCGGAGCCAGCGCTTTGCCGGTCAGCCGCCAGCTGATGATCGCCAGCAGCAGTGTGCCAGTGAACCAGATCGCACCATACTGCACAACTGTCTGGACCGCATGACGGTGTACAAAGCCCATATCCTGTAAAGCGGCCACAAGCAGATAACTGCCTGCTGTGCCGCGCGGCAGCAAGGCTGCGTGGCAGCGGTATTCGTTCAGCGTGAACACCGCGCTTTGCCGCTGCACGGCACCGCTGCTGTCATGCAGACTTGTGTCCAGCAGGGGGGGACAAACCTTCTTCTAACAGAGGTTCAACCGCATTGCGGGCATCGGCGCTGCCCGTGGTGCCCGCAAAATGCAGCGCGGCACCGTTGTCCCACAAAAACAAAAGGCAGCCGCTGTTGTGCTCCTGGTCAGCCAGCCAAGCGTCACTTACGCTGTCGGCGCTGTCCAGCCGGTCAACGATGGCAGAAAAGTTCTGCGTGAGCAGCGTCTCCGCGGCGGTCCTGTACTGGGCGGCGGCATAATTCCATGTCACGACCAGCGCACCTGCCAGCACCAACGAGGTCAGCGCCGTCATCAGCAGGGTCAAACGGCGGCGCAGTGCAGTCAGCATGGCGGTACCTCCGCCTTATAGCCGCTACCGCGCACGGTGGTGATCGTTACCGCACTGCCTACGGCTTTCAGCCGCCGCCGCACAAAATGGATGTAACAGTCCAGATTAGCGTCCTCAACTTCGGCCAGTGGTCCCCAAACCCGCGCCAAAAGCACCGCACGGGTCTGCAGCTGCCCCGGTGTGCGCAGCAGTACCTCTAAAAGATCGGCCTCCCTCTTGGTCAGGGCCGCAGCGGCCTTTGGCCCGCTCAGGGTCAGTTGGGCGGCATCCAGCGTCACGTCACCGCAGCGTATGGCAGATTCGGCAGTGGTGCCGGGGCGGCGGGTTAGTGCCCGCAGCCTGGCCAGAAGCTCCCGCGTGTCAAAGGGCTTGCCCAGGTAATCGTCTGCACCGGCATCCAGGCCGTCCACCCGGTCATTGATGCCGGACAGGGCCGTCAGCATTAACACCGGGGTGGTACATCCCTTGGCGCGGGCGGCCCGCAGCAGGCTAAGACCGTCCAGCCCGGGCAGCATCCGGTCCAGTACACAGACATCGTATGCGCCGCCGCACAAAAGGGCTTTGCCGTCTGCGCCGTCGTGGCAGGTATCTACAGTATAGCCCGCAGCTTGCAGGGCAGGCAGCAGCGCCGTGCAAAGGGCGCGGTCATCTTCGATCAATAAAATCCGCATGGCATAATTCTCCTTTTCCCTTTCTAGTATACACCCCAAACCTTGAAACAGTCTTGAAAAGCCGCAGCTTTTTTCAAGGACAATTCAAGATTCGGGCGGTATACTGGTGCTACACCCGATGAAGGAGGGCACATACTTATGAAACGAATCATCAGTGCCGGATTATGCACGGCATTTATTTTGAGTCTGGCAGGCTGCGCCAGGCAGGACACCACTCCCAGCCTGACCGCTGCAGACACCACCGATACCCAGATGGGCCGCTGGGTCGAGAGCCGCGTTGACCTTGGCGGTGAGCAGCTCATCTCTTACCCGACGCAGCTGGCGGACGGAACGATTGTTCTGTACACCGGCAAGGTGGGGGAGGACAGCATCGAAGACTACACCCGCCGCACCAGCACTGACGGAACCAACTGGACATCGGAACCTGCAGCGTTTGACGTGGGCGATGCGATGGTCACGTGGATCCTCGTTGCGCCGGACGGTGAGCAGGCGCTTATCACCTATGACGGGGAGAATGCCGGGCTGGTTCTGCAGGCACCTGACGGAACCAAAACCGTTGTAGAGGATGACACGGTAAAGCAGGGCATCAACCCCAACACAGCTGTATTTCAGGGGGATAAGCTGGATTTTGTCTCCAACGGCGACACCGTGGATTTTGTGCAGGTCAGCCTGACTGACGGCAGTGTTACGACCGCCGCACTGCCGCAGGATCTGGCGTACAGCCTCAACTCCCTCACGACAGTCGGCAACCAGCTTGTTTACCTGAGCTTTGACAATAATACCGGCGATATTATCCTGAACGCCCTGGACCCCGCCACCGGCGCAAGCACCGAGCTGCTGAACCCGGTCCCCAATGCGACCAGTTCTCAAGCGCTGACCGGCGACGCAGACGGCGCGGCTTATTACGCCTGCACGGACGGCATCTACCGCCTGGCCCCCGGCGGCACCCTGCCGGAGCAGGTCGTCCCTGCCGAGGGCACAGCGATGAGCATTTCCAGCAACTATCCGCTCTCTCTGCTGCGCACGGCGGCGGAGGACTTTATGGTCCTGCTCTTTGGCGACAGCGGCGGAAACGGCGATCTCTATTTCTATCACTATGACGAAACGCTGCCCACCCATGCCGACACAACGCTGACCGTCTGGTCATTGGCGGATTCCGCCACGGCGCGGCTGGCCGTGAACGCCTACAAAAAAGCCAATCCCGAGGTGGACGTTACCTTTGAAACCGCCGTGCAGACCGACACCGATGATGTCAGCGCCGCCATCAACGATGCGCTGACCCAGCTGAACACCGAACTGCTGGCCGGGGAAGGGCCTGATGTGCTGCTTCTGGATCGTGTCGACTACACGACCTATATCAATAAGGGAATGCTGGCTGACATGAGTGACACCGTGCCGCTGGATGCGCTGCAGAGCAATATCATCGATCCGTTTATGACCGATGGCAGGGCCTATGTGCTGCCTGCGCGGTTCATCGTCCCGGCACTCTGTGGTGACGCGGGCACGCTGGACGGCCTGACCGACCTGAACGACCTGCAGGACGCCGTGCTGGCCGCTGCACCCCGCCCCGACACCGAGCAGTACAGCGATGAATATTACACGGCTCTGCCCGATGACCAGAAGTATGCTCTGGCGCTGGCCAGCGGCGTTGACTTCGCGAAGCTGCTCCTGCCTTCCAGTGCCAATGCCCTGCTGCACGACGGCGCACTGGATGCAGACGCCCTGACCAAGATATTTACCTTTGTGAAAACAACTGCCGACTACTATGGCATGGCTGACTATATCAACACCGAGATGGACGGTGCATCTTCCCAGAGCTACGACAACGCGGACATTGTCAAAATCGATGCACAGCAGGACGAGTACAGCACCTGCAGCCGCGCCAAATTCGGCTGGATGGATGTTGCCACCCCCTACGCCGTCATTGCAATGGCGCGCACCAACGATATTTTTGATGCGGATGCCGAGGCCGTTCCCGTGGATATGATCCCGATGCCCGGCCTGACGCAGGGTGCCTATAACCCGCAGGTACTGGTGGGCGTGAATGCCAACAGCAAAAATCCGGATGCCGCAAAGGGGCTGGCCGCTGCGTTCTTCGGCACCGATGTGCAAAGCCAGTATTGCTCCGATGGTACAACGGTGCGGGCGGACTGCCTGCGGGCAAAACTCGATGCCGTCAAAGCGACGGTAAGCGGCGCAAAAACGGGTAAAGTGACCGGCGCGTATGTCGGCGACCTGGATGCCTTCTACGCCAACTGCACCACACCTGTATTGTTCCCGGTGATGCTGCAGCAGAGCTTTATAAACCATGCCCAGGCCATCATTGACGGCAGCGAGGACGTGGCCGCCGCTGTGGCGGGTGTGCAGAGTGATCTGGCGCTGTATCTGGCAGAACAAAAGTAACATCGGTGCGCGGAGCGGCCATGCTGCCCCGCGCATCGCTTTGCAGGAAAAAATTGTATGCAGAAAAGACAAAACAAACACCCGGACCCTACGCCCTGGCTGTTCCTGGCCCCCAGCCTGTGCGGTGTCACCCTGTTTGTGCTGGCCCCCTTTGTGGAGACGGTGCGCCGCAGCGTGACCGACACGATGGGGCGGCACTTTGTGGGCCTTGCCAACTATACGGCGGTACTGGGCAACGATGCGTTCCGGCTGGCGGTGAAGAACACCGCGCGGTTCATCGGCGTCTGTGTGCCTCTACTGCTGGCGCTCAGTCTGGCACTAGCTTTGGCGCTGCGGGCGAAAAGCTTAAAAAATACCTCCTGGGCTGAAGTCTGCCGCACCACCTTTTTGCTGCCCATGGCTTTGCCGGTGGCAAGCCTTGCACTGCTCTGGAAAGTATTGTTTGCCCAAAACGGCCTTGTGAACGGCACTTTTGGCACCCATTGTGACTTTATGGGCACGGACGCCGCGTTTTGGGTGCTGATCGGTACTTATCTGTGGAAAAACATCGGCTATGACAGCATCCTTTGGTCCAGCGGGCTGGACAGCATCTCCACAGACTTGTACGAGGCTGCTGCCGTGGATGGTGCCAGTGGGTGGCGGCAGTTTACGGCCATTACCCTGCCCAACCTGCTGCCCACACTGGCCGTCACGCTGGTGCTGAGTCTGCTGAACACCTTTAAAGTTTTCCGCGAGGCCTATCTGGTGGCCGGGGCCTACCCGCAAAAAAGCATCTATTTATTGCAGCATTTGTTCAACAACTGGTTCCTGGCACTGGATCTGCCAAGGCTGAGCGCCGCAGCAATCCTGATGGCAGGGGCGCTGGGGGCGGTGATCGCGGTATGCATAAAACGGCTCTAAAAAAAATTCTGCTTTTCCCATTCGTCCTGCTCGTATGGTTCCCGCTATGGTTCCTTTTGATGGGCACGCTGACCGGCTCGGAGGAGCTGGCAGCGACCATCGGCCCGGCGCTTTCCGGCAGCGGGCAGGCTGCGTGGACCCTGCTGCCCAGCTACCCTACGCTGGAACCTGCTGTCAAGCTGCTGCTGGACACACCGGAATACTTTACCACCTATTGGAACACCTGCCTGCAGACATTTCCGCAGTTGGCTGGTCAATTGGTCGTGGGTGCTCCCGCCGCATGGGCACTCTCCCGCTTGAAATTTCGCGGGCGCGGGGCCGTGCGGGGGCTGTACCTTATTTTAATGTTGCTGCCGTTCCAGGTCACTATGGTGCCTGCCTATCTGACGATAAACCACCTGGGACTGATGGATACTGTCTGGGCGGTCATTCTGCCGGGGGCATTCAGCACATTTCCCGTATTTGTGATGCAGCGCGGGTTTGACGCTGTTCCTCTGCCGCTGCTGGAAGCTGCCGCTATAGATGGCGCGACCCCGTGGCAGCAGTTTGCGCGAATCGGCCTGCCAGTGGGGCTGCCCGGTATCCTGGCTGCGCTGACCATGAGCTTTCTGGATGCCTGGAATGCGCTGGAACAGCCTATGACCTTTTTAAAAACACAGTCGCTTTGGTCGCTGTCACTCTATCTGACCGATACTACCCGCGACCTGGCACTGACCATGGCGGCCAGCCTGTTTGCATTGCTGCCCGCCGTACTGATTTTTGCTTTCGGCCAAAAGTATCTGGAACAGGGGATCCTGGCCGGAGCCGTGAAAGGATGAGGACCTATCGAACTGCTTACCGGGATGGACCCACGCCAGCGCCAGCGGCTTGGGTGGATTGTCCGCTTTTTTGCACTGCTGCTGGTGCTGACACTGCTGGCCCGCGGTACAGCAGGGGCAGCCATGGCCAGCGTGACGGTGCAGAGGCCGTCCTCCGGCAATGTGACAAAAAGCGTGCGCACTACGGCCACGGTCAGCTTTGCGGGCGGCACCCCTTTTACAGTGCCCGCGGGTCTGCTGGTCATGGCAGTACCCGTGCAGGCGGGGCAGACCGTCAAGGCCGGGGACACGCTGGCCGTGTTTGATGCCGCTGAAGTGGACCGCGCCGTAAACGCCAAGCGGGCCGCGTTGCAGCAGGCCCGGACCCAGGCCGCACAACAGACGGCGGGAGACACCGCCGACCCCTACGCCGCCCAGCTCGCCCAGCAGCAATTAGAACGTGCCTACGATGAAACACACAGAATCTACGCCGATGGTGAAGAGAGCGTTTCCCGTGCCCAGACCAAGCGGGACGAAGCTGCTGCCGCTCTGGAAAAAGCCCGCAATGCCGGCTATGCGGACGACGCTGAAAAACAGGCCGCCGTAGAAAACGCCGCCGCTGCCCTGGAAGCTGCGGAGGATGCCCTGTACAGCGCCCAAAAAGCCGCCGAAGATGCCAACAATGCGGCACTTTCCGCCGCCCAAAGTGCCGAGGATAACCGCAACACCGCACTGCACACGCTGGAGAAAGAGCAGGAAACCACGGAAAAACAGAACGCACTGGACCGCGCCGCTGCTGCTGTAACGGCCTCTGATGCCGAAACCCTGCAGGCCGAACTGGATGCCTTGCTTGCCGTGCAGCAGGCGGGCGGCACACTGACTGCCCCCAGTGATGGCACCCTTGTGTCGCTGGATCTCGTGGTTGGGCAGCCCTCCCCTGCCGTGGGCGGCCAGCTGGCTGCAGATGCCGATTTTACCGCCGAAATTCCTTTGGAAGAATCTCAAGCCAACCTTGTTTCAGTTGGCACTGTACTGCACCTGAGCCAGAGCCGCGCAAGCTGTGATGCCGCCGTGCAGAGCCTTTCGGCCCCGGATGAAAACGGCACCGTTACAGCAAAATGCACCTTGTCCAAAGGGGCATGGTGTGCCGGTGCTGCCAACGCATCGGCCACGGTGCAGGGTGAAAAGCGGCCCTGTGTGCTGCCGGCCAGCGCGGTACATAAAGATAATACCGGCTGCTATGTGCTGGCTATCGAACAAAAAGCCACAATCTTGGGTCAGCAGAATATCGTAGTATCGCTGCCTGTCACGGTGGTGGAAACGGGCGATACCACCGCCGCCGTCAGTGGTGCGCTGGACGCCGATACACAGGTCATTGTCAGCAGTACGCGGGCCGTGCAGGCCGGGGACCGGGTGAAGATCCATGATGCATCGTAAAAGAGGTTGGGCGGTTGCGGCAGTATTGCTGGTAGTTTTGCAGCTGCTTTTGCAGACCCGCGCAGCGCATATTGTACAGCAGAACCCAACCGTGACGGTGACCCTGTCTTCCCCGCTTACAGCCGGGCAGCTTGCCGCTGCACGGGAATGGGAAAAAAGTAATGCCAACACTCAAGCCGTTACTGCCAGCTTTTGGAGCGAGAAAGCAGCAGCGGTCTCGGCAGATTCTGACCGCACAGCGGAAGATGTGACCTGTATCGGCTTTGACGGTACAGCGCAGGACTGTCTGCCCGTGGAATATCTTCAGGGCACAGCACCCGGTGTCGTAGGACAGCAGTGCGCGATTTCTTCGACGCTGGCGTGGACACTGTTTGGCAGCTATGATATTATGGGCTTGACTGTTGCACTGGACCGTACCGAGTATTTCATTTCCGGCGTGTTTAAAAGTAAAAGCAAAACGCTTCTTTATCCGGCGCAAAGCGGCTTTACCCACGCGGCGCTGCGGGGTCTTTCGCCCGACACCCCCAAAACGGACGCCGAACAGTGGGCCGCAGCAACCGGTGCCGGAAAGATCACCGCCATCACTTACGGCCCCCAAAAGGCATGGCTGGCTCAAGCAGCGTGTGCCCTGCCTGCCCTGATTATCGGACTGGCTTTGGTCGTGCTGTTGCTGCGCTTTATTTGTGCCCTGCCCGGTGTCTTGCACGGGGCAGCCCTGTTTGCTTTAGCACTGGCATTTGCGTGGGCGGTACCCCATTTTCTGCAAACCCTGCCCGGCTGGCTTATCCCCGGCCGCTGGAGTGATTTCAGCTTTTGGCCCACTTTATGGACGAAAATTATGGATACTTGCAATGGAAATATGAAGTAATTTAAAATTTGCAAGCAGAATAAGCCACAGATTGATGATGAAGAAACTTGCTTTCGATATATATTTCGCTGAGGATGTCTATAGAAATCGTTGGGAAAGTTGGACAAACTCTTTGGGATATTTTTGCATGAACATGACAATTAAATGCACAAGCATTTTTGGAATTGAACATAATGAACGGGTTTATATAGGAAAACAGCAAGATGCTAAAGCAAGGGTCATATACCGGGAATAGTGGTACTCTATTGCGTTTTATTTTACATTCTTTGACCACCATTTGACTACTACTGTGCAGACGCACCGTAAAACACCGAAAAGCCCGTTGTGACAACCACCAACAGGCGTTTTCTTGCTTTGGACGCAACTGTGCAGAACCAACAAAATTCACGCTTCAACGTTGGTCTGTACGGGCTTGTCGTAGTTCTCCGACAACTGCGACATGGCAGGTTTTGGGCTTGTTTTTGCTCGATACAGCGCGATTTACGCTCACAAAAACGCGGTGGTCAACGGTAGTCAGACCACGAATTGACCACTATTGGAAATTGACTACTTTACAAGATTGAAATACGCTGTAACGGCGTTTTTCATACATAAGCGATCGTAGCTCAGCTGGATAGAGCGTTCGGCTCCGACCCGGAAGGCCAGAGGTTCGAATCCTCCCGGTCGCACCAGAAAACCTCATTGCGATGTATTTTTTGCAATGAGGTTTTTTGTTTTTGTTAGTGTTTGATTTTCAGAATAATTTTAGCAGCATATCATCTGCCGCGTCCGTGTACTGACCTTTTGCTAATCGTTCATTTCTCAGTCTGTTTATAGTTTTTCGCATAAGGAAAATTTCTTCTGTGGAAAAAGTGGCTTTTTTATCAGCTGGGAGAGAATCAATTTTCAGTATTAGCTTTCCAATTTCTTGTGTGCTATCGACAAGCTGGTAAAGACGCTCTTGTAGGCGACCTAATGTATCTTCCAACGAAAAATAAAGCACGGTTCTCGGTTCTATTTCACGGCCCCACACAGATTTCCCCTGCGAAATCTGCAAACAGAGCCACAGGGTCAGCCAGCTTTTGCCCGCCTTGCTGGGGCCGGCAAAGATTGCCAGACCTGCCGGTAGCAAACCGGGGATAATCCATTTTACAGGCGGAATCGGCGTTGCAAGCAGTGCGCCGGCGGTAATGGTTTTCGGTAATCTTGTTGTAGTCATTCACATCATCCTTTCTGTTTTGGCATACACTATTATCTCATATTATCGTAATTTTGTGTGTAGTAAGTTTTACCCTCTAATGTTAAGTTATACGGCTCACGCCGCCCAACAGCCCCGCAAACGCGCCAAACGGCGGTTTTGTAGGTAACCTCGCGTCCGTGTCCGATGTGGGGGTTCAGCCCCACGCAGGCCGCGTTTGGGCTAGGTGTGAGAGTGAATCAGATTTGATTCACTTTTTCGGTTTTACCACACCGGAGTGAATCAGTTCTGATTCACTCTGGCGGTCCGCGAGCATATTCCGTACAATTTTGCTGCTTTAGTCTAATCATAGGTTCACTTCCTTTTCTATTTCCGCTGTTGTGTTGTATAACA
>OGCQ01004945.1_pt1 | contig 10254 bp, 8 predicted proteins | sample 1570161 | NCBI WGS metagenome assembly OGCQ01 (sample SAMEA4384402, study PRJEB24528) | human gut metagenome
TGTTCCGTCTGGTGCTGTTGAATATCGCTTTTGCCGAGGCCAGTGAACTGGTGCGGGAAGTAGGAATGGACTGGATGTCGCAGGATTTAGCCGCCCGCTTATCAACGCGTGCAGCTCAGGGCATTGGCGCGGGCTTATTAACGGCGCGTTTGGGTATCAAAGCCATGGAACTATGCCGACCGCTACCGTGGATCGATGATGATAAGCCACGGCTGGGCGATTTCCGCCGCCAACTGATTGGTCAGATGAAAGAGACCTTACAAAAGAACAAGGACACCTTGATATGGAAACTTTGCGGCGAAGACGAAAATAAAGTCAATGGAGAGATTCTTTTCGAGGCCGCTAAACAAGGGGATTCCCTCGCTAAACAGATCGTCGATGACTATATCAGTAGACTGGCCGCCGGAATCTCCACGTTCATAACCATCTTCCGTCCGCAAGTAATCATCTTAGGGGGGGGTATCGCACATGCAGGTGACCTGCTGTTGAAACCTTTAAACGAGAAACTACATACTTGTACCTTCGCCGCCGAGGAAATAGGTATCCCTCAAGTTATCCGTGCGGAATTAGGAAATGACGCCGGAATAATCGGCGCCGCGCTTTTAGAGAAAACGATGTAACTAAAAAAGATATGAAAACAAATAAGAAAGAACTTTTAGATTCATTCAAGGGAGGCCTGATCGTATCCTGTCAAGTACAACATGATGATCCGACTTTTTCAATAGACTTTGTCGTAAAAATGGCAAAAGCCGCCCAATGGGGAGGAGCCGTGGGTATCCGTGCCAACGACCCAGAGCAGATCAAGGCAATTAAAAAAGAGGTGGATTTACCAGTAATCGGGCTTTGGAAAATCTGGCACGATGACACGGATGTGTTTATCACCCCAACCTTAGAGGCCGCTAAAGCCGTATGGGAAGCCGGAGCCGAGATTATCGCCTTGGACTGTACGAGCCAAATAACCCATGAAGGCCGCCCTGCATACGAATTGCTACCAATCGTCAAGAAAGAGATACCGGAAGCGATCATCTTCGCCGACGTATCCAATTATGAGGAAGCTGTACGTGCCGTAGAAATGGGAGCCGATATCGTTGGCCCTACCTTATATGGATATACGGAAGCAACCAAGCATATCGAGCAACCGGATTTACGAGAATTCGCCCGTATGTGCCGTGACTTTAAAGACAAAGCCTATGTCATTATGGAGGGGCATATCTACTCGCCGGAAGATGCCATGAAATGTATCTTCCTCGGAGCTCATTCCGTAGTAGTAGGTAGCGCGATCACCCGTCCGCACTTGATCACGAAACGTTTTACGGACTTACTAACCGGTTACCAAAATAACTGGCGGGAAGCCGAAAGAAGCAAACATTAAAAAATCATCTGCTTGTAGAGATAGGGCATGCCCCGTCTCTACACAATATTAACAACAATAATCATATGGCAAATTTCAATGTAGAAGGGGCGCAAAACGTAGAGATCAGCAAGAAAATACCTTGCGAGAAACCTCTGATCGTACAACTGGAGATCATGGAGCGGTATACGGCAGTCCATAAAGCCTGTGCCGCCCTACCCAAAGAGATACGTGAAGTGGAATGCCTGAAAGTTTTATACCCCACGCTATTTCGCAAGATCACGGATCAAGACTTGATCGCCGGACGTACGGACTTCCTACCCATCGGGTTCGGATGCGTAACTTCCTTAGGGGGTGTCGGGCATTATTGCGTATTCAAGAAACTCCGTGCCTTCCAGCAACAACTGGATGAAACTGAACGAAAACGGGTGGATACGTTATATGATTATTGGTTGGATCACGATTTAAAGACCCAATTCAACAAGGAGGTCCTCACCGAGGATACATTGGGTATGTTCATCGACTGCGAATACCCGATGATCGCTACCGCACGTCTATCCGGAATGATGCTGGATTACCCGAAACTATTGGATAAGGGCATCGGTGGCCTTCGCTCTGATTTACAGGAGAAACTCAAAGAGCAACCCGATAATAACTTTTACAAAGCAGGCATCCAATGTCTGGATATTTTTGTAGATTGTGCTTCTCATCTCCAGCAAGACGCTAGAGAGCAAATGGCTTCAGCCAACATGAAAAGGCAAAAAGAATTAGAGCGTATCTGCCAAGCCCTAGAGAACATCAAGGAGAAGAAACCCGGTACGTTCCATGAAGCGATGCAGTTATTCTGGTTATTCGCTTTGTTGGCCGGTGTTATAAACTACGGTCGTCTGGATGATTATCTAGGCCCTTATTTAGTAGCCGATCTCAAGTCCGGGCGATTGACCGACGAAGAGGCATACCGATATATCCACTCGCTTTGGACCATGATTGAAAATCGCCGTACCACCGTAAACGGACGTATCATCGTAGGCGGTAAAGGACGCAAGCACCCGAAAGAGGCCGACGTATTCCTGCATATCGCCATGAAAGTAGCGAAAAATTGCAGGTATGTAGAGCCGCAATTCACCTTGCGTTTCGATAAAGAGACCTCCGAGGAAATCTGGGACGAAGCGTTGGACGCTTTGGGTGCGGGAGCTACTTACCCGACCCTTTACAATGACGACGTAAACGTCCCGGCCGTCATGTACGGAATGCGTGTAGACGAGAAAGCAGCGGAACAATACGTGCCTTTCGGGTGTACCGAGTTCGTGATACAAGGACAAAGTACGGGTACGCCCAACATCTGCATCAATTTACTAAAACTACTTACGATTTATATGAATGATGGTATCGACCCGATTGACGGTAAACGTAAATCCGGGCCGGTACCTCTAAAGAAATTAGAGGAGTATCAGACATTCGAGGAATTCTATGACGGTTACAAGGCTTTACTCGATTATTATCTGGATCTGTCTGTCAAAGCCCAATACCATTCGTATGAGGTGATGAACCAGCACGTAAGTTTCTTGTTTACCAGCCTATTGACCGATGATTGCATCGCACGGGGAAAAGCGCTTTTGGACGGAGGCGTACGTTATCTAGGCGGGACAAACGAGACGTATGGCAATATCAACACTTCCGATTCCCTGTGGGTAATCCGGGATCTGGTATTCAATCAAAAAAAATACACGTTACGGCAATTAAATGATGCCATGCTAGCTAATTTTAACGGCTATGAGGCTTTACGAAAAGATTGCCTAAACTGTGATAAATATGGTAACGACCTTGAGACTGCCGATACGATGGCCAACGATTTGTACGAGTTCGTAGCGAAAGGCGTACGCGATCGCGGTATCGCCATCGGTATGCAATACTTCTTGATCGTTATCAGCAATAATCAATTAAACACGGAATGGGGAAACCGGACCGCCGCCTCACCCGACGGGCGATTATCGTGCATGTATATGAATCCTGCCAATAATCCGCAAGGGGGAGCGAATAAAAGCGGCCCCACGGCCATGCTGAATTCCTTGGCGAAGTTCGACGCCAAGTATCATGGAGGCTCGGTACAAAACATTAAGTTTTCTCCTTCCATGTTCAACGAGAACAGGGCTGTCATCAAGAGCCTGTTCAAGACTTATTTTGCGAAAGGGGGTTGCCATTTGATGGTGACTGTAGTAGATAAGGGAGTTTTAGAAGACGCGGTAGAGCACCCGGAAAATTACCCGGACCTAATCGTCCGGGTAAGCGGGTTCTCCGCGGTATTCGTCGATTTATCTCCCAATATTCAACAGGAACTTTTAAGCAGGGTATTATATGATGAATAAATATAAGGTTAGCGAAAATAGGTTATCAATCATGGAGATCGAACGGTTCGCCGTTCACGACGGCCCGGGCATCCGGACCGTCGTTTTCCTTCAAGGTTGTCCCCTACATTGTCCATGGTGCTCCAATCCGGAATCCCAGAAAAGGAAACCGCATCTGCTCCATATCAAGAATAAATGTATCGGATGCGGACGTTGCGAGGCGATTTGTCCACGGGGCAATATCTCCATCCAAGACCATTTTCCGGTGTTTAATCGTCAGGCCTGTGTAACCTGCAAGGCTTGCGAGCGTATATGCCCGCAGAACGCTATTAAGTTTGTCGGTGAATCAATTACCTCATCCGAGGTTATGGAAATCCTTTTACGTGACCGGGATTATTACCTGAATTCCGGTGGAGGGGTTACGTTTTCCGGAGGGGAAGCTTTCACGCAATTCGAGGGATTGATGGATTTGCTGATCCAATGCAAGAACGAGAAACTGCATACCTCCGTAGAGACTTGCGGGCAAGTGAATCTTGATAAGATAAAGCAAGCGCTTCCGCTTATCGATTTGTTCTTGTTCGATATCAAACATACGGACAAGGATTTACTTCAGAAAGAAACTGGAGCGAACTTGGATACGATCCTCACGAATTTACGGTATATATCCAGTAAGAGCGCTAATAAAGTAACGATCCGTGTACCGGTAATTCCCGGTTTCAATTTCAATGAGAATACACTCCGGGAAATATTCATGCTGGCGAAAGAGAATCGTATCAAATGCGTACACCTGCTTCCCTACCATACATTGGGAAAAGATAAATACGAGCAATTAGGTCTCACCTATCCTTATCCCTGCGAGCAAATGCTAGCCAAAGAAGAGCTGTTCCCCTTTAAGGAGATGGGGGAAAAAATGGGTTTGGAAATACGAATCGGAGGATAAACTCCTCCCAATAAAATAGTATCTTCGCGCAAATCATCGTTTTATAAATCTTAGTAAGAGACATATGAAAACAGAAAAAGAGAAAGCGGCGGAAGGTCTATTATACAATGCGAATCATGATAGTGAGCTTCAAGATGAGATGAAAAGAGCGAAATGCGTCCTTTTCAAATACAACCAATTGCCCCCCGACCAAGAGGAAGAAAAAGATCGGATTCTAACCTCTTTTCTAGGCAAGAAAGGGAAGAACACCGTTATCCTATCCCCTTTCCAATGCGATTATGGCTATAATATCGAGATTGGGGATAATTTCTTCGCCAACGTGAATCTCGTTATCTTGGATGGAGCGAAAGTTCGTATCGGCAATAACGCATTCATCGCCCCGAACGTAGGCATCTATACCGCCGGCCACCCTTTTGACGTAAAGCAACGTAATGAGGGTTTGGAATACGCTTTTCCCGTGACTATCGGCGATAACGTATGGATCGGTGCGCAAGCCTGTATCCTTCCCGGGGTGACCATTGGCGATAACACGGTAATCGCCGGAGGAAGCGTCGTAACCAAAGATATTCCGGCCATCCCTGCCGTGTAATCCGGGAAATAACGGTAGCCGACCGGAATAAATACCGCCAGCCCTAAGCTCCCGTTTAGGGTATCCCTAAGCCCTCGTTTAGGGCAGCCCTAAATTCTCGTTTAGGTTCATCGTAAATATCTCACTTCGGTAACGAGTGCCGGTAATCCTTGGGTGATGTCCCTACTATCTTCTTAAAGATACGGCTGAAATAGTAGGGATCGTCAAAGCCCAGTTTCAAGGCGACTTGATTGATCTTCATATTCGTATGTAATAATAGCTGGCAAGCCCGGTCTATTTTCATATGCAAGAAATAATTCATCGGAGCATAACCGGTTTCCTTGAAGAAAAGCCTGTACATATAAGATTCCGAATAGCCGAAATGAGAGGCCAATTCCTTTAATGTCAATTTATTCTCCAGATTCTCCGTCATGAAGTGGGTCGCCAAACTAATAAAGAACGTATTCTCCGCCTTGCTTTTGGAGAATTTAGCCTCCCTATACGTCTTCACATAGAGGAAAGAGGCGATCAAATGATTGAAACTTAAATTGACGTAATTAACCGTAGCCTCATCCGTCCCACTCTCCAACACATTCAATAGTTCATCAAAAAAAGCGATACGATCGCCGATACGGGAATTATCATCCATGTCGATCGGGACCACCCCTTGCAGTTGATCGCTGATATACTTCGCCTTTTTCCCTTTAAAATGTGCCCAATAAATATACCAAGGATCATGCTCGCTCGAACCATATTGATGGGGCTTCTCTGCCGGGAGGATGAAAAAATGATTCTCGGGTACGACATATCGTTTTCCATCCAACACGTACCAACCCTCTCCTTTGGTGCAATAAATTAAAAGATACTCTCCACAACCGGACGCACGATCAATATAATGGCTTTCCGCCTTCGGAAAATACCCCATAGAGTGTACGACCAAGTCCGCGACTAACGGGTTGTTCAACGCTTGTTCTATAACGTAGAAAGGATAGACAATCAATCGCTGACCGGAAAAACCATGCTTTATTTTCGCCATAAACCAGAACTTTTAGATGGTTACTGAATAACGCAAAGATAATCCATTTTTTTTAGCTAGATACTCTATTATCCAAATCCTTTATGTGCAGTATTTTTGCCAATGAACAAATAAACCATATCAAATGGCGTTATCATAAGGAGATAATTAAACTAAATATTCTAATATATGAAAAAGATCGTATCTATTTTTCTAGTAACCATTTACGGGATGTGTATGGTTGCATGTGGAAGTCGTTCCTCATCCACGGAAGTAAAAGATAATGTATTGACTGAGGAAGAAAAAGCGGAAGGCTATACCTTGTTATTCAATGGCAAGGATTTTACCGGTTGGAAAATGTTCAACGGGGGTGATGTCAAGGGATGGCAGGTAGAAGACGGGGTGATCGTCGGCTACGGAAACGGTGGTGACGTGATAGCGGATACTACGATCAAGGTAAGTACCGATATCGTTACCGTTAAGAACTACCATAATTTCCAGATCAAATGGGATTGGAAAATCGGGGCGCAAGGAAACTCAGGATTCTTATATCACGTACAAGAAGGGCCTAAGTACAAAGCTCCTTTTGAAACCGGCCCGGAATACCAGTTGATCGATGACGATAACTATCCTTGGGTCAGCGAGACCGGAAAAGAGGGATTGGAAGACTGGCAGAAAACGGGTTGCAACTACGCTATGTATGTACCGGAAACCAAACAGGTGAACCCTCCGGGAGAATGGAACTCCTCTATGGTACTTTACAAGGATGGATATGTTGAGCACTGGCTGAACGGAGAAAAACTTTTCTCTTTCCAAGAAGGGTCCGAAGATTGGAAGATGCGTCGTTATAGCGGTAAATGGGAAGCTTTCCCCGATTACGGTATCTCTACCACCGGTAAACTTTGTTTTCAGGACCATGGAAGTAAAGTATATTTCAAGAATGTAAAGATTAAGGATTTAGACTAATTGTATTAAGAAATCAATGCCATGAATAGAAAAGAATTCTTTAAAGTATCGGCCGCGGCAAGTCTCGCGTCACTACTATCACCCCTTTCCGCCTATGCGGAGAAATTCGAATCGGAAGGTAAAAAGGTGAAAGTAGCCGTTATCGGTTGCGGAAGTGTATCTACCCAATATTTTCCCCATATATCGAAATGCCCGTATGTAGAAATCGTGGCTTGTTGCGATATCAAACCGGATATGCAGGTTCACGGAGAGTTGAACCGTAAGGCTTTAATGGCGGGAAGAAATGTCTGGAGCGAGAAACCTTTGGCGAATTCCTATAAGGAAGGCAAAGAATTATACGATCTCGCTACTAGCAAGGGGCTTCGTATCTGGGGTGCGCCTGCCGTTGTAAACAGTCCTCAATTTGCCTTTATGGCCGAACAAATCAATAAAGGAACCCTAGGTAATCTGGCATGCGCGCACGGACATTACGGACATGAAGGCCCTTCTTGGTCCGCTTTCTTCTACGAACCGCTAGGTGGCAGTATGCCCGACTTAGGAGTTTATAATATCGCTACCCTAACCGGATTATTGGGACCGGCTAAATCCGTTGTTGCCATGACTACAATCGTAACCCCGGAGAGAACCGTAGACGATAAGGGCAAGATCAAAGTTCGAGAAGAAGATAATGCCATGATTATCATGGAACACGAAAAGGGAGTCCTTTCTCATATCGAGTGTGGTTTCAACTATTTCGATCCATACGGACATTTAGGTAAAGGACAGGAGAAAGCGACGATCTCCTTATACGGTTCACACGGCAATATGCATATGGTAGGTTACGACTGGGCACCGAACGGGGTGGACTTATCGACGATGGATCATCCGGTACCCCAGCGTTTCGTTCCGGACACCAATGGCTATGTTTGGCAAGAAGGTGCTTCCGATATCAGCAAACACATGGCATTAAACACGGAACCACGTATAAATGTCGAGCATGCGTTACACGTATTAGAGATTATCGAGGCCGCCCGAAAATCACAAGCTACAGGTCAACGCATCCAGCTTGTATCGAAGTTTCCTTGGCCGATGGTAAAATAAATTAAGAAGTCTTAGTAGTGAAAAGAACGGGACATTTAATATATTTGTTCCTGTAAATACCAGAGAAACATGAGGAAGATAAGTGAAATTTTATGCTGCGTAGCCATACTTTGTTGTGCATTGAGCGCATGTAGCGACAAGCCGGCAACGGTAAAAGTCAGTAGTTTCAATATTTGGTTGAATACCCTAGGGGGAAAGCTTCCCCCTAGCCAGACAGCGAAAGTGATCGAGGCTAGCCAGACGGATATCGTAGGAATCCAAGAAGGGCATATCTATGAAGAAGACGGCATCAAGCACGATCATGTGCCGGAAATCGCGGAATCCCTAGGTTTCCACCTTTTCAACCAAGGGGAGGGACATTATATCTTATCTCGTTATCCGGTCGTTGACAGTACGGCTTCCCGCTACGGGGTGAAGATACAGGTAGGCAAAGACAAATTCTGCTGGATGTTTAATTGCCATCTATATTATATCCCGTATCAGCCTTATCAATTGAATGGGATTCCTTATGGCGATTATCCGTTTATCGATACCGAGGAGGAAGCTATCCGGTTCGCCAACGAGGCCCGGCGTGAAGAAGTAACTCGTTATCAAAAGGATATACAGCAAGTCATGAAAGAAGGTTATCCTGTCTTTTTAACAGGAGATTTTAATGAGCCTTCTTTCTTGGACTGGACACAACGGGCTGCCGATGCCGGTATCCACAAGATCAAGGTGGAGTGGCCGGCAACCAAGGCTTTCTCTGAGATCGGGATGAACGACTCCTACCGGACAATCCATCCGGACGAGGTCTCCACACCCGGCTATACATGGACTCCCGTTCCTAGCGAACAAGAAATACTAGACCGTCTGGATTTCGTACTATATTCCGGATGTAAGGTAACAGACTCATTTATCACAGGCGAAAGCGAGGCCACCTCGGACGTGGTAGTCTCCCCTTACCCTTCAGATCATAGAATGGTAACCTCCTGTTTCAATTTCTAACAGTAACTACTAAAAAACAAATTATACAACATGGAATCAAGAAGAGATTTTCTGAAAAAAGCAGCCGTAGCGGCAGCTGGTCTAACAATCGTCCCCTCTAAAACGATCGCTGGATTGGGCCATAAGGCACCAAGTGATACAATGAATATTGTCGGTATCGGTATCGGTGGTAAAGGCCACCCGAACTTGGTCGGCATGAAAACCGAGAACATCATCGGGCTTTGCGATATCGACTGGAAATACGCGAAGAACTGCTTCGAGGAATTCCCGGACGCTAAACGTTATTGGGACTGGCGAAAGATGTTCGATGAGTTGGGCGACCAGATCGACGGTGTCATGGTAGCTACTCCGGACCATACTCATGCCACGATCGCGGCCACGGCCTTGACAATGGGTAAACACGTATATTGCCAAAAGCCGCTTACCCACTCTGTTTACGAGAGCCGTTTATTGACAAAACTCGCCGCTAAATATAAGGTAGCGACCCAGATGGGTAACCAAGGGAACTCCGGCGATGGTGTCCGTCAATTATGCGAATGGATCTGGAACGGAGAGATCGGTGAAGTAAAAGAAGTACACGCATGGACCAACCGTCCGATCTGGCCGCAAGGATTACAGCGCCCAACCGAAAAACAACGTTGTCCGAAGACGATGAATTGGGACTTATTTATCGGCCCGGCCGCCATGCGTCCGTTCCATGAGATCTATACCCCTTGGAACTGGCGTGGATGGTGGGATTTCGGAACCGGAGCTTTCGGAGATATGGCTTGCCACGTGCTCGACCCGGTTTATCAATCCTTGAAGTTAGGTTATCCGGATCGTGTACAAGGCCGTTCTACCCAGATCAATACGGAATCCGCTCCTCAATCGGAGGTGGTAGAATTCCGCTTCCCGGCTCGTGACAATCTTCCAAAGGTAGCCTTACCGGAGGTGAAAGTATATTGGTACGATGGCGGTATGCTTCCTCAGCGTCCGGACTTATTACCGGATGGTGTAGATATGATG
>OGCQ01004946.1_pt1 | contig 10249 bp, 10 predicted proteins | sample 1570161 | NCBI WGS metagenome assembly OGCQ01 (sample SAMEA4384402, study PRJEB24528) | human gut metagenome
TGGAGAAGCGTGCTGACGACTTCGCTGCTGAAGTTGCAAGCATGGTGAAGTAATTCAGTCTGACTGAATGAATTTAAGAGCTGTGGTACCTGTAACAGGGTGTCACAGCTCTTTTTGTTTGTGTTTGAACGGGAAGTGTGTTATCATAGGAACAATTACAATGAAGAGAAAGCTGGAAGTGAAGAATCTCAACCAGCCGCTGTACCGAAAAAAGGAAGGCGGCATCTGACAGGAGATGTTACGATGAAAACACAGAAACTTGAGATCAGCGGTATTCCTGCTTTGCTGTACGGGGAAGAAAGCCGAAAAGTATATCTCTATGTCCATGGCAAAATGGGATGCAAAGAAGAAGCCCTGCCGTTTGCAGAACTTGCCTGCCCAGCAGGATATCAGGTTCTTGCTGTTGATTTGCCCGAACATGGAGAGCGCAGGGGCAGCTCCGAGAAGCTGCTGCCGTGGGTGGCGGTTCCAGAGTTGGAAGCGGTCTATTCCTATGCTGCAGAGCGTTGGAAGATTGTTTCGCTGCGGGCTACAAGTATTGGAGCCTGGTTTTCCATGTTGGCCTTACAGGCAAAGCCTTTACGGAGTGCTCTCTTGCTCTCACCAGTGGTAGATATGGAGGATCTTATCACCAATATGATGCAGTGGGCAAATGTGAGTGAGGCCCAGTTGAAAGAAGTAGGGGAAATTTCCACGGATTTCGATGAGACGTTGTCGTGGCAGTATCTCTGCTGGGTGAGGGAGCATCCCTACCGCTGGAAAGTGCCCACGCAGGTGCTCTATGGCGCAAAGGATAACCTGACTTCCAGGGCAGTGCTTGAGCAGTTCAAACAACGGACAGGTGCGCATCTGACTATCATGGAAGAAGGAGAGCACTGGTTCCATACCGAGCTGCAATTGGCTGTTCTGCAGGAATGGGAGCGAGCACATATCTGAAAGAAGAGGAGAGAGAAACATGAAGATCGAACCCAGAATGTTCACACTGCCCAACGGGGAAGTGCTGACGGTGCGCAGCTTATGCGCCGATGATGCGGAGGCATTGAGTGCATTCCGCAATGCAATCTACAGCGAAACACATTTTATGGCCCGATACCCGGAGGAAGGAGCGAGTCTGGAAGCGATGCGGAACTGGCTCGCAGGCTTCGTGGAAAGCCCTGTGAACTTTGAGGTGGGCGCTTTTGCCGGAGAAAAGCTGGTGGGGGAGTTTGGCGTTGCACAGCTGCGGCCGCATATCAAATACCGCCATCGTGCCGTAGTAGGCATCTCTGTGCTAAAGGAGTATTGGGGCTGCGGTCTGGGGAGCTATCTGATGCAGCTCGCCATCGACCAGACCCGGGCCAACGGCTTCGAGCAGTTGGAGCTGGGGGTGTACAGCGATAACAGCCGTGCCATCCATCTCTATGAAAAGTTCGGCTTTGAGCGCTATGGCATCCAGCCCCGGGCTTTTAAGCTGAAGGACGGCACCTACCGGGATGAGATCATCATGGTGAAGATGCTGTAACCGGAACAGAACAAAAACGCCGCCGACGGTTCGGAAACCGTCAGCGGCGTTTTGCTTATTCAGTCAGCAGCGGTCAATGGATCAGGCCTTGGCCTCGCTGTTGTGCTCTGCCTTCTTGTAGGCGGAGAAGGAGTGGAACACGATGTTCAGGCCCAGAACGATCAGCAGGACAGCCAGGATGAGCTGCAGGCCGTTGGCGATGAACACAGCGCCCCAAGTGGTCTCACCGGCAGGGATGGCGGTGGACGCAGCTGCGGAGATGGCCTTGACCATCGCAATCAGGCGCTGCACCAGTGCGGTGAAGGTGACGCAGAGCATGATGACCAGCGGCGGGAACAGCATCTTGTTGTTGCGGCCCGTGACCTTGAGGAAGACGCACAGGGTAGCCAGAACCAGAGCGCTGAGCAGCTGGTTGGCGGAACCGAACAGAGGCCAGATATTGGCATAGCCGATCTGGGTCAGCAGGAAGCCGAACGCCAGCGTGACAAAGGTGGAGAAGTAGACGTTGCAGAACAGCTTGCGCCAGCCCTCGGCGTGCTCCATATCGTCCACGCTGAACAGCTCCTGAAAGCTCATGCGGCCAATGCGGGCCACGGCATCCAGACTGGTCAGCGCCAGTGCGGAAACGCACATGGTCATAAACACGGTGGCAGCGTAGGCGGGTACGCCGAACATCTCAAAGAAACCGGCAACGCCGCGGCTGAAGATCTGGAACGGGGTACCAGCGGCAGGGGTGCCGTCGGCAGCTGCGGCAGCACCGGCCACGCACAGAGCCAGCACAGCCAGCAGGCTTTCAAGGATCATGGCACCGTAGCCGACCTTCAGCATATCCTTCTCGTTCTCAACGGTCTTGGAGGAAGTACCGGAGGAAACAAGGCTGTGGAAGCCGGAAACTGCACCGCAGGCCACGGTGACGAACAGGATGGGGAACATGGTGCCCAGCTTTTCGTTGGTAAAGCCGGTGAACACAGGCAGGTTCATGGTGGGGTGTGCAACCAGCAGGCCGACCACAGCACCTACGATCATGGCCACGAACATAAAGGTGGTCATGTGGTCACGGGGCTGCTTGAGCAGCCACATGGGCAGCACGGCAGCAAAGAAAATGTACACAAAGGTGATGTAGCTCCAAGCGGCCTTGCCAAGGATCAGGGGCAGGTTTGCGCCGATAACAAAGGACAGCACGATGAACACGATGCTGACAACGCTTTCCTTCCAGCCGGAGAAGTTGAACTTTTTCTGCAGAAGGCCAAAGATAACGGCAAACACCATGAACATGATGGACACCATACCGGCAGCGCCGTTGGTCTTGGCAGCTTCAACCATTGCGCCGTCTGCGCCGAAGGCATTGAAGGTGCCGGCAACCATGTCCGCAAAGGCGGCAATAACGATGCCGCAGAACAGCCAGCAGAACAGCAGGAACAGCTTGCGGCCGGTCTTGCCGATGTACTTCTCGATCAGCATGCCCATGCTCTTGCCGTCGTTCTTGACGGAAGCGTACAGAGCGCCGAAGTCGGTGACAGCGCCGAAGAAGATGCCGCCCAGCAGCACCCACAGCAGCACCGGCAGCCAGCCGAAAGCTGCGGCCTGAATGGCACCGGTAACAGGGCCTGCACCGGCAATGGAGCTGAACTGGTGGGCAAACACTGTCCAGCCATTGGTGGGCACATAGTCCCGGCCATCCTCGTGGACGACTGCCGGGGTCTTGGCTGCGGGGTCGATGCCCCATTTGTTAGCCAGCCAGCGGCCGTAAAGCACATAAGCGCCAAACAGGCACACCGCTGCGATCAATACGATGACCAGCGTATTCATAGTTTTCTACCTCTTTCCTTTTTTCACTCCGCAACAGGTTTGGAACGATAGGATGCCGTCCGGCAAAGTACTTTCCCGGAGCGTAAAAAACCTTCGTCCTCAGCACATGACCGGGTTCCGGCCACGCTCCGAAGACGAAGGCTTCTGCTCCCGCCTGCCAGAGCAGGAGCAATACTCCGCGGTACCACTTCGCTTGCTGTGTTAAAACAGCCACTCTCCCACGCATGGTACACCGACCATGCTGCCCGATAACGTGGGCTGGACGGCACCGTGCTACTAAGGGGCACAAAACCCGGTTCACACAGGCTGCTCGCAGGCGAGGGTCCTCTGCTCCTGACTGCCGCTTTTTCACCCGAGAAGCGGCTCGCTGAAAGAGGGTGATGCAGAAGATCATGTCCTGTTCCTTGCATTTGCTGAATGATTGTGTCCTACTTTATTCCCGTTTTCATCAATTGTCAATATTTTCGTCACAAGTTCAGAGGATGCGCCAATTCAAGCCATTTTCCGGGAATAATTTTTAGATGATTTTCTTTCATGTGTGAAGAGAATAAAACTAAACACATCTATAATTGAAAACCATTCACTCACAGGCCTTGACTTTCACACTTTGAAGTGCTAAAGTAATAGCGTGCAGAATATTCCGCGCGGCAGCACAGTCTGGCTTGCCAGCTGCCGCCGCTGTTATAATAAGGAGAAAAACAATGGCTGAAAAAAATTCCAGAAGAAACGAGACGACGGATGCGCTGTTTGACGCCATCCTCAGTCTGGAGAGCCGGGAAGAGTGCTACGCTTTTTTTGAGGATCTGTGCACTGTAAAGGAGATCTCGGATATGGCACAGCGCTTACAGGCTGCAAAGCTCCTGCTGGATGGCGCCACCTACGAGCAGATCGTCAAGGCGGTGGAGATCAGCACCGCCACCATCAGCCGCATCAACCGCTGCATCCAGTACGGCTCCGGCGGCTACCGCGACACCATTGAGAAGGTGCGCGCACAGGCAGAAAAGCAGTAACAGCCGTACCCGCCGCAGCATAGGATAGGGCACACGACCGGAAAGGAAGGTTTTGCCCTATGATGATCGATACACCCTGTACCCGTTCTCAGTGCCCGGAAATGCCCAAGGTCAGTCTGGATCAGGCTGTCGTGGACCTGATGGAAAGCATTGCCTTGCAGGAAACGGCGCTCAGCCACATTTTGTGTGCCGAAAGCCGGAAGATGCAGAAAGCCATGGATCTGGACGGTCTGGATCTTTGCAAGCTGCTGGAGGTGAACGACTCCGCCACCAACATGGTGCACGCCGTAGCAAACCTTGAGCTGGTGCTCAAGGATAAGCTGGAGTTCATCTCCAACAACCTCTATGTCCCGGGGGACAGCAGCTGCCCATCACCTGCACAGTAACGCTTTTGCAGGGGATGGTCTCTGCTGCAATTTGATTCGTGAAAATGCAATGCCGGGCAGCCCGCGGGTTGCCCGGCATTGTGCTGCCCCGCGCTGCCGCAAGGGAAGCTGCTGTACAAAATACGGCGCAGCGGCCTCCCTTTTTAGGAAAATTCTGCATAAGAGACAGAAAAATCTTTTGTTGGAATTGCTGATGTATCAAATCTGTGCTATACTATTAGATGTATCACCATGAAAGCGAGGAATAAAACATTGCTGCATTATGATGCGATCCTATTTGATGTGGACGGGACGCTGATCGATTCAGCCCCCGGTATCATTCATACATTGCAAGAGGTTTTCTGCACCATGGGTGTGGATGTATCCGGCATCAACCTGCGCCGCTATCTGGGCCCGCCCCTGCGCAAAAGCTTCGGCGAGCACTTTACCGACCCGGCGCTGATCGAAAAAGCTACCGACCTTTACCGCACGAGTTACGCGGTGAAGGGCAGCCACGAGTGTGCCGTGTTCCCGGGTGTTCTGCAGATGCTGCAAACCCTGAAAGACGCGGGTTTTCTCCTGTGCACTGCCACCTCCAAGCCCACCAAGGTGGTCACCCCCATTCTGGAAGAGCAGGGGCTGGCACAGTATTTTGATTTTATCGGCGGCGCCTCTATGGACGAAAGCCGGGACACCAAAACCGAGGTCGTGCGTTATGTGCTCAGCCAGCCCGCCTTGCAGGGCAAGCGGGTGCTGATGGTGGGCGACCGTAACGATGATATGCGGGGCGCTGCCGACTGCGGTCTGGATGCTGCCGGTGTGCTGTATGGCTACGGCAGCCGGGAAGAGCTGGAACCCTTCCATCCGGTGCTGCTGGCCGAAAGCTGCGCCGACCTTACCGACCGGCTGCTGGCAGCCCGGGTATGACAGGAAGTTTCATTCCTTCGGAAGGAGAATGGATAGAATATGAGAAGCAATAACCAAAAGGAGAATCAGGCGCTGACCCCGATGCAGAAGCAGGCGGTGCTGGTGTGCATCGTGTGTGCACTGGCGGCGCTGCTGACCATCGGCATCACCCTTACCATGCTCAAGCGGGGCAAGAACCCGACGGAGCAGCCGGGGGATTCTTCCATTATTACCCCCGCGCCCGCCCCGGAAGGGGAGGAGGATATCTCTGACCACTATCAGATCAACGAGACCTCCAGCGCGCTGCTCACCGGGACCGCCGATGCCGGCAATGCCTATCAGGAGCAGACCCTTTTTATCGGCGATTCCAACACGGTGCGTCTGTACGCCAGCGGTCTGATCTCATTGCAGCAGTTCTGCGCAAAAGAGGGCATTGGCACCAGCGCCGCCCTGAATGAGGGCATCGTCACCTTCAAGCGGGACGATAACCGCTACACCATCGCACAGGCAGTGGCAAAAATGAAGCCCCGCCGGGTGGTCATCATGCTGGGCACCAACGACAACGGCATGAACACCGAGGACTTTATCAGCAACTACACCGCGCTGGTACAGGCCATTCAGGCCAGCTATCCCTATACCGATATCATCGTCAACACGGTGCCGCCGGTCCCGTCCAACCACTCCAATTACCCCAACATGGACCAGACCCGTATTGATGATTTCAACATGGCGCTGCTGACCATGTGCGAGCAGCTGGGCGTCAAGTTCCTCAACTCTGCCGAGGCGCTCAAGGACGCCAACGGCTACGGCAATGTGGATTACTACCAGAGCGGGGACATCCACCTCAAGCCCGCAGGTCTGAAGGTGCTGCTGAAGTATCTGCGTACACACGCCTATGAGACCGAGGATCGCCGCCCGGACACCAATAACATCCCCACCCGCGCCGAGTATACCGCTAACCCCAGCTCTGCCGTGGAAGCACCCAGCAGCTCGGAGGACGTCTCTTCCTCGGCTGTTGAGGAAAAAACGGAGTATCAGGCCGGTTACCGTGTAGATAAAACCGGCGGCGGTACCCTGACCTGCGGCAACGAGAGCGGCAAGTCTCTTACCGTCAAGGTGACCAGCGCCGCCCAGACTGTTACTGTTACCGCGGTGCCGGAGGACGGCTATGTGTTCGTCAAGTGGAGCGATGGCGTGACCAAGCGCACCCGCACCGATACCAATTTTGACCAGAACGTGGATGTGACCGCTGTGTTTGCAACCGCTTCCATCCAGATCAGCAGCAGCGGCAAGGCTGCGCTGGGGGATTCCTACACCTTCAAAGCTACCCTCAAGGGCAAGTATCTGGATACTTCCAGCATCCGCTGGTATGTCAATGGCAGCGAGGTGACACAGGCTGCCGGCAAGACCACTGTAAAGGGCGAGGTAGACCCCTCTATGCTGGGCGGCACCTTCCGGGTGTACGCCACCGCCAGCTATAACGACTGCACTGTGACCAGTAACAAGCTGGAACTTTCGGTCAGCGGTGCATCGTCCAGCTCGTCCAGCAGTTCCAGTGCATCCTCTAAGGAGGATAAGCCCGCTTCTTCCAAGGAAGAAACGTCTGCTTCCTCTAAGGAGGACAAACCGGCCTCTTCCAAGGAGGAGAAGCCCGCTTCTTCCTCCTCGAACGGTACTTCTGAAAGCACCAGCAGCTCCTCCAAGGTGGAGAAGCCCGCCTCCTCTGCGGCATCTTCTAAGGAAGAAAAGCCCGCTTCTTCTTCGCAGAGCAGCTCCTCCTCCAAGGTGGAAAAACCTGCTTCTTCTAAGCAGGAGCACACGGCTTCCTCCAAGGAAGATGAGCCGGCAACCTCTAAAGAGGAAAAGCCCGCGTCCTCCAAGACCGAAGCCAGCGCCAGCAAGGAAGCTGCCAACTAAGGGCACATTCCGCGCCCGCGCCGCATAGGCTGGCGTGAGAGGAAGGTGGAGCCCTATGTACTGGCAAGAAATGCGCACACCCTCCCTGCCCGGGGAGAACGACGTGACCAACGGCAGCGTGGATTACTACGATACCGACTGGGAAAACGTGGATAACAGCGCATTGGAGGAAGAAATGCAGAAATGCGGTCTGACGCCCTGCGAGGGAAAGACGCTGTGCCCGGACAACACCCCGGCACAAACAGACCGGTCTGCGTATGAAATCGTTTCTGAATAACGAGAAGCCAGCTCTGCCGGGGGTGGGGCTGGCTTCTCCCTGTTGATACACAAGTGGGAAATGCTGAAAAGAAAGTGAGATACTATGGCAAAATATTATTGCATCCTGTTCGATGCGGACAATACGCTGCTCAACTTTGACGCAGCGGAAAACAAGGCGCTGGCCGAAACGCTGGTAAACTACGGTATCGAGCCGGATGCTGAGACCGTGCAGACCTACCGCACCATCAACGAGGAACTGTGGCGGCAGCTGGAAAAAGGCCAGATCCGCCGCGAGAAGCTGTTCGGCGAGCGGTTCAGCCGCTTTTTAAAGGCCATCAATGCCGCTGGTGACGGTGTGGAGATGAACCGCTTCTATCTGGAGCAGCTGTCCACCCACCCGGATCTGATGAGCCCGGAGGTGCTGGACGTGCTGCGCGAGCTTTCGGAGGTGGCAACGCTGGCCATCGTCAGCAACGGCGCGCAGAAGGTGCAGACCCGCCGTCTGGCAGAAAGCGGCGTGATGAACTTTATGGAGGACGTGTTCATCTCTGAGAAAATGGGCTGCGAAAAGCCCAATGCCCGTATTTTTGATGCTGCCCTGCGCGCGCTGGGCGTGGAGAACCGGGAACATGTCCTGATGGTGGGCGACAGCCTGCTCAGCGATATTCAGGGCGGCAGCAACGCCGGGCTGGATACCTGCTGGTACAACCCCAACCACGCCGAGAACCCCGGCAAGGTGATCCCTACCTACGAGATCGCCAGTCTGGAAGAGCTGTATCCGCTGGTGATGGAGCAGGAGGAGCTGGCCAACGTTGGCCTGAAGAACCGCCGCCACCAGTGCTGAAACATGAAAAAGAATAGATAACGGATAACGGATCAAAACTATGCTGATACATTTGGAAAAACTGGGTAAGACCTTTGGCGAAAAAGTAGTGCTGCACGATGTGACCGCCAGTGTCGAGCGGGAAGACCGCATCGGCATCGTGGGACAAAACGGCGCGGGCAAGACCACTCTGCTCAAGATCCTTACCGGCGAATATCAGGACTACGAGGGCGAGTTCAGTGTGACCCACGGGGTAACGCTGGGCTATCTGGAGCAGAACGCAAAGCTGGATGCTACGCTGGATATCTACGGCGAGATGCGCGCCACCTTTGCCCCGGTGTTGGATGCCATGGCGCAGATGCAGATCTTGGAACGCCGCATGGCTGCCCAGCCGGAGAATGCCGACCTGCTGGCACAGCACGATGCCCTGCAAAATATCGTGGACGCCGCCGATGGCTACAACATGGACGTGAACATCAAAAAGGTGCTGTCCGGCATGGGCTTTGCGCAGGATACATGGCAAAAGAACATTGCGGTGCTCTCCGGCGGCGAGCTGACGCGGCTGCGTCTGGCGAAGCTGCTGCTGGAAAAACCGGATGTCCTCATTCTGGACGAGCCCACCAACCACTTGGACTTTGCCACCATGGAATGGCTGGAAAACTATCTCAAGGGCTACTCCGGCGCAGTGCTGGTGGTCAGCCACGACCGCTATTTCTTGGATAACGTCTGTACAAAGATCTGGGAGGTGTCCTTCCAGACCATGACCACTTACAAGGGCAACTTCTCGGCCTACCTACCCCAGAAGGAAGCCGCCGATGCCCTGCGCCAGAAGCAGCACGATGCTGACGTAGCACTGGCTGAAAAGCTGCAGGACTATGTGGACCGCAACCTTGTGCGCGCCTCCACCACCAAAATGGCGCAGAGCCGCCGCAGGCAGCTTGAAAAGCTGGAGATCGTCGAGGCACCCACCGCAGAGGCGTGGGAGCTGAACTTCCGCTTTGAGTATGACATTGAGCCGTATGATGAACTGGTCATCATGAAAAACCTGAGCGTTCACATCGGGGAGCGCACCCTCATTGATGCGCTGGACTATGTGGTCCACCGCGGTGATAAGCTTGTTATTGCCGGCCCCAACGGCGCTGGCAAGTCAACGCTTTTGCAGGTGCTGGACGGCAAGCGCCGCCCCTCCGGCGGCATGGTGCGGCTGGGCAGCGGCGCCAAGCCGGGCATCTTCACCCAGCAGCAGGCGCGCCGCGCAGGCCGCGTCATTGATGCCATCTGGAACCAGTACCCCCGCTTTACGGAACTGGAGGTGCGCAGCCATCTGGCGCGGTTCGGCTACCGCGGCGAGGAGGTATTCAAGGACTGTGCCTCTCTCTCCGGCGGCGAGCTGGCCCGCCTGCGCTTTGCCGAGCTGGCGCTTGAGCGGCCGAACCTGATGTTCCTCGATGAGCCTACGAACCATCTGGACATCTATATGCGGGAGAGCCTGACCCAGGCGCTGGCGGCCTACACGGGCACGCTGCTGCTTGTTACCCATGACCGCTACCTTATGCAGACGCTGGACTGCCCGATCATGTACCTTGAAAACGGCAGCGCGACATTTTATCAGAATTTTGCCGCACTGCAGAACCGCGAGGCCGGCAGAGGGGCCAAGGTA
>OGCQ01004952.1_pt1 | contig 10235 bp, 8 predicted proteins | sample 1570161 | NCBI WGS metagenome assembly OGCQ01 (sample SAMEA4384402, study PRJEB24528) | human gut metagenome
CGCAATCCGGATATGTAGATATGTAATCATTTGCGATTCCCTGAATCTGACCAAGCATGTCAAAGAAATTACCTGCAATCGTCACCTGACAAAATGCATCTGTTTCCCGGCCATTCTCAATCTTTCTTCCTTTTACAATTAATGAAAATGTCCCCGTCATTACATTAATTCCTGCAAATACACCATCTACATCGGTTACAAGGATACCATGACACATTTTTTTCTTCAAGTCCAAAATTGAGGATTCTGTTTTCTCACCTAGATCACATTCAGATTGCAAAATAACATTTGTAATCCCAATTTCCACATCAGATTTTGGCGATTGTTTAAAACCATTTCCTGTAGGTTCGATTTTTAATTTTTTCGCAAGTTCTTTATTTACAAGTTTTGTTTTAAATATTCCTTCTTTTATCAGGTATTTTTCTTTCACAGGTATTCCTTCATCATCAATTCTACGGCATACTCTGCCCTCTTTCAAATCTGGCACCTCTTTTAATGAAACATTTGCAGATGCAATCTTATCACCCTCACGTCCTGCAAGCGCACTTCTTTCATTTGTAATCCGGTCTGCATAAAATGCCGGAATATACGCTTCCAGTAATTCTGCCATCACGGAGTTTTTCAAAATGACCGGATACTGCCCAGACACAATCGGTTCTGCACCAAGGCCGGCTCTGGCTTCTTTAGCTGTCTCACACGCCAGCTTCTTTGCACTGTCATCTGCCAACTCACTCACATAACAGCATCCTCTGGCATAAGATGCCTGTCCATCCTTCTCCGCCTTTAAATCTGCACGGAGACTGTGGTATCCTGTAGCATCCATGAACCTCTTATCTCCCGGTCCCAATACATAAATCTCTTCCAAATATTGCTCATACCCAAGATAATCCACAAGGTCTATATTCGGGACCTGATAAACTTCTTCCTTTGCCTCTGCAAGCTTTTTCATCACAGTCTCATGGTTCTCCCACATGAACTGCACTTTTTCGTCCTCTCCACATGCTTCTTTTGAATTCTCAGAATTATCCACATCTTCTTCATTTTTTTCACCCAGAGCTTCCAGATTCTCTCTCAGCATTGTAATTAAATCTTCTGCTCCCGGAAGAGCTGTCCAGTAAGACTTTCCTTTTTTCCCGTCATGAGCAGCCTCGATTACATAGACTGCATCCTCGCTGTCCTGTTTTTTTACAGACTTGTGTCCACGTACACTTGTTGTTCTTGACTTCGTATGAACGACCTGGAAAGAAATATGAGTATAGCCAGCTTTTTCAAGCTCCTCAGACAGCTTTTCTATTGTTTTCTGCTCTCTGCAATCTAACATATCTCGTCTCCTCCCACTGTCATCTCTGATACTTTTACGGTAGGCTGTCCTGCCCCAATATAGATAGCTCCGCTTCCGGCATAGCAGAACCCCTGACCAAGCTCATAATCCTTTCCTACCTGCTCGACTTTCTGAAGGATATCCCCTCCTGTTCCAATCAGAGTAGCACTGTGAACCGGCACCGTAATCTCTCCGTGTTCAATCAGAAATGTTTCTCCCGTATTAAAGTTGAACTCGCCGGTAATACTGTTGACCGAACCTGCATTGATACTCTTTACATAGATTCCACGGTCTACAGACGCAATCATTTTCTCTACGTCATCACTGCCCGGTGCAATATAAGTGTTACTCATTCTTGCCACCGGCGCAAACCGATAGCTCTCGCGGCGACTGCTTCCATTTGCAGACAGACCAAGTTTCTTTCCATTCAGGCGGTCCACCAAATAATTCTTTAGGATTCCATCTTTAATCAGCACATTTTTTCTTGTCAATTCACCTTCATCATCAATATAGCCAGATCCCCAGCCATCACGAATACTTCCGTCATCAATCAGTGTCACTTTCTCAGAAGCGACTTTTGTACCTAATTTTCCTGAAAATTCACTTCCATTGTCAGAAACAGAAGTCGCTTCCAGAGAATGACCGCAGGCCTCATGGAAGAATAGTCCTCCGAATCCATTAGCAATAATAACTGGCATTCTTCCTGTCGGGCAAGTTCTGGCTCCCAGACAGCGGATGGCGTTCTGTGCGACCTTTCTGGCACACTCTTCTACATTTATCTGTTCCAGGAACTCATAACCTCCCATTGCCCCTGGTCCATAATAACTCCGCTGCACGTCCTGGTCGTCACGGACAACCGCCTCAATAAAGAATCTTGTCTTCATGCGGTGGTCTTCCGTGTAGCGACCTTCCGAATTGGCAATCTGCACATGCTGATCCATATCCAAATATTTCAGATACATCTGCGAAATCTGACTACTATATGCAAGTCCTGCTTTGTCGCATTTTTCCATAAGTTTCATCTTATCTTTGACAGAAGCACTTTTGAAATGTTCTGTCGTGCTGTCATATATTTTCTGATCTGCAGACAGCTTCTTCCAGTCCGGTCTGACTGGTTCCCCTGCTTTCCAGTTTTCTTTTAACAGACGGAAAAGATTCTCTTCCCTCTCATCTTCTGTGTAGAAATATGCGCACTGGTCGCCGGAAAATATATTCCTACTCCTGATTCAACTCCTGCCAGTGCCTCTGACATATTTCCACCTGTCATGGCAAGCTGATTCCGTCGTGTATGCTCTGCGAACACTTCTGCAAAATCCCCGCCATGAGACATGATGTAGTCTATGATTTTATCTGTCATATTCTGACTGAGCATGTCTTTTCCTCCTTAACATGTTACATTCAGACCTTTTAGACATGGTCTGTTCAAAATAAATTCAAAAATTGTGAATCAAAATCTTATTTTTCTCCGTCTTTATCAAACAGATGGCACGCCACAAAATGATCTGGCTCTACCTCTCTGAACACTGGGGGCTCCTGTGCACACCGCTCGGTCGCATATTTACACCTGGTACGGAATTTACATCCAGATGGTGGATTCAATGGACTGGGAACCTCACCTTCCAGTTTCGTCTTTTCCTTCTGGCTCTCATAATCAGGATCTGCTTCCGGGATTGCTGAGATCAACGCCTGTGTATACGGATGCTTCGGAGATGAATACAACACTTCATTGCTTGCCAGCTCCACGAAGGATCCAAGATACATAACTCCGACACGGTCGGAAATGTGTTTCACCATGGACAGGTCATGGGAAATAAACAGATAAGTCAGTCCCATCTCTCTCTGCAATTTGATCAGAAGATTGACGACCTGTGCCTGAATAGAAACATCCAGCGCAGAGATTGGCTCATCACACATAATAAACTTCGGTTCTACCGCCAGCGCGCGAGCAATACCGACACGCTGTCTCTGACCACCGGATAACTCGTGAGCAAAACGATTGGCATATTCAGCATTTAAACCTACTTTATTTAACAGATCTGTGACTCTTTCATCCATTTCTTTCTGAGAAAGTTTCAAATGTACATGCATTCCTTCACTGATAATCTCTCCGATTGTCATACGTGGGTCCAGAGATGCATACGGATCCTGGAATATGACCTGAACATCCTTTTTGAAAGATAACAGTTCCTTTCCATGAAGTTTGGATACATCTTTTCCTTCAAAAAGGATCTTTCCCTTTGTCGGCTCATACAACTTGATAATCGTTCTTCCGCAAGTTGTCTTTCCACAACCAGATTCTCCAACAAGACCAATCGTCTCGCCTTTTCGAATCTTCAGATTAATTCCGTCTACAGCCTTTACGACCTTTTTCTTTCCTGCCGGAAAATATTTACAAAGGTCTTCTACTTCAAAGATATAATTATTCTGATCCATTATTTTGCCTCCTTATCATAGAAGGATTTTACCTTCGGTGCTTTTGGATGCTGCAACCAGCATGACACCTTATGTGTATCACTTAAGGATGTCTCCATTGGATTTCTCTCTTTACAGATTCCCATGCAGTACTCACATCTAGATGCAAATGGGCATTCATGTAATGGAAGCAGGAGATCCGGAGGTGTTCCCTTTAACGCATATAATTCTTCTTTTGATTCATTGGTAACCTTTGGCACGGAACTTAAAAGCGCCCATGTGTACGGATGTTTACTTTCATAGAAAATCTCACGGGCAGTTCCCCTCTCTACGACCTGTCCTGCATACATAACCTGAATACGATCCGCGAAATTAGCCACAACACCAAGGTCATGTGTTACCAGAATAATAGCTGTATTAGATTTTTCTTTTAATTCGCGCATCAGATCCATAATCTGTGCCTGGATTGTTACATCAAGCGCAGTTGTTGGTTCATCTGCAATCAGCAAATCCGGCTGAGCGGATAATACCATCGCGATCAGCACCCGCTGACGCAGACCGCCGCTTAACTGAAACGGATATTGCTTCAGGCGGCTTTCCGCCTGAGCAATACCAACTTTTTCAAGATATTCAATTGCTAATTTCTTAGCTTCTTTTTTATCCAGTCCCCGATGCAGCATAATATTCTCACAAAGCTGATAACCAATCGTCAGCAAAGGATTTAACGCTGTCATCGGTTCCTGAAAGATCATCCCCATCTTTTTACCGCGGTAGCTGTTGCGCTCCTTTTTAGAAAGCTTGGTCAGATCGGTGCCATTCAGTGAAATACTGCCGGAAACAACTCTGCCATTATTAGGAAGCAGATCCATGATGCATAAAGTCGTGACACTCTTACCACAGCCTGATTCACCCACTACACACAGTGTTTCATTTTTATTGATTGAAAATGAAATATCCCGAAGTACTTCATACTCTTTCTTATTGATTGTAAAGGTAGCCACCAGGTTATTTACTTCAAGAACTTTTTCCATCGCCAGACCTACTTTCTTTCATATCCTTGTTTCTTATTTTAATTTGAAATTCTGAACATAGAAGACACCGCCGGCATCCATTTCTACATTCGTATAAGCAGCGTTAAACGCATAAGCCTGATACTGATTGTATAAGGTTGCGGCAACCGCGTCATCTAAAATCATCTTATTTGCTGCACTGATTGCGGCTGTACGTTCAGCACTGTCAAGTGCGTCAAATTCCGCATTATCATAACGAACACGTTTTGAGCTATTTACTGAATGGAAGTTAGGATCTAACATTTCCGTACCGTCACCCGTTACATTTGACCATGTCAGCACGGTAATATCATAACGGTTATCCTGCTGTGTTTCTGATAAATAAGCCGCCCATTCTAATGATTCAATTGTTACATTATTTAAACCGGCTGCTTTCAGATTCGATTGAATGTATTCAGCTAAAGCAATTGTTTCCGGACGGTTGTTAATCAGGAATACGATTGGTTCATCTGCATAACCGCCTTCTTCTACAAGTTTCTTAGCCGCTTCTAGATCATAGCCGTAACCATAAGTTTCCGCATCACTTGTATAACCAAATAAAGTTGGACCTACAATACTTCTTGAATAAGAGGCATAGCCGTCAACTGAAGCGATATAGCCATCTGGATCATATGCCATGACGATTGCCTTACGCAGATTCAAATCAGCCATCTTAGGATTTACTGAAGAATTATTGCGCAGTGCCAAATAAGTGATCGCGCTGCTGCTTTCAGCAACACTTTCAACATTTGCGATATTCTTAACACGATTCATTTGATTAACCGGTACTCTTGGCAGGAAGTCTGCTTCACCGGTTTCTAAACGAGAAATAGCCGTTGATGTTTCAGCAATGACGGTCATCGTTACATCTTTAATTTCTGGCTTTTCTCCCCAATATCCATCATAGCGGGTCAGTTTTACCTCAGAGCCGGAAATCGCGCTGACGAATTGGTAAGGCCCGGTGCCGACTGGCTGCGTCATTAAATCCTGTGCCTGATCAGCGGTTGGTGAAATGATTGCGGAATTGGCATGCGCCAGCTTAGCGATCAATACACCGTCAGGATAGCTTGTTTTTAATTCTACATGCGTATCATCAAGTACGTTTACTTCTTCAATTGAAGATTTGTCACCGGCAAGAACAATATAGTCAATATCCATCGCCGTTGCACTTAAGTTGTTAATTGATGTACCAAGAGAAGATACATTCTCTTTGAAGTTCGACAACGTCTGAGGGATTTTATCCGGACGGTCAACAAACTCTTCCATCTGTCTCATCATTATCTGGTTACGACTTCTCATTATACACCACCTTATTTCTATTTACAACAAGTGTAGCTGAATCTCCTGTTGTATAGTTATATAGGTGTTTTGTTAAGTCTGACATTACTGATAAATCTGTATCATCTATTTTAGTTATTATATCACCAGATTTTACTCCAGCTTTTTCTGCTGCTGAACCTGATACTACTTCTGATACATATACACCATCTTCAGAGCTTAATTGTTGATTTGAGTATTTAGCATAAGTTGATGCATCTGTACCTTTTATCCCTAAAGTTACTTTTTCATAACTTCCATTTTTTATTATTGATTCTATAATTGGTTTTGCTGTATTTATTGGTATAGAGAATCCCAATCCTTCACCTTCTGATGCTTTTGCTGTGTTTATACCTATTACTTCACCGCTTGAATTTAATAATGGTCCACCACTGTTACCAGCATTTATACTTGCATCTGTTTGGATAAGACCTGTCATAGTAGTTTCTTCAGTTGATATAGTTCTATCTAATCCACTTATTATACCTTGTGTAACTGTTCCTGCTAAGTCTAATCCATATGGATTACCTATTGCTATTGATATATCCCCTATTTGAACTTTATCACTATCTCCTCATTCAGCTGCTGTAAGTCCTGTTTTATTAACTTTAACTATAGCTAAATCAAGTTGTGAATCATACCAATAAACTTGACCATCTACTGTACTACCATCGTTAAATAATACACTTACTGTTTTCGCTTTGCCATCAGAAATAACATGTGAATTTGTAAGTATATATCCATTTGAATCAACTATTATACCAGTTCCTACACCAGTTGATTCAGTTGGCATAGAAAACATATTATCGCTACTTACTGTAGTAGTTGTTATACCTACTACTGAAGGCTTTGCTTTTTCACTTACGGCTTGATACACATTTGTGCTCTTATCACTACTAACTACTATTTTTGAACTTGTTCCTTGACTTGTACTTGTTGTTCCATTTAGTATTCCCGTTTTATTTACAATTACAACGGTTAATAGTGAACTTAAAACTGAGCATATTATTGCTACAATTACAATTAAACTAATACTTTTTTTCTTTGACATAATATATCCTCCTATATTTATAAGATTTACTTAATCAATCTCTATTATTAACATTTAAAATAAATCTTTTTTAATATTTATTATCTTTTCTATGATTTTATTATATTATCGAAATCTTAAATTAAACTTAAATAAGTCCAAAAGTTTTTATAAAATAAAAAATCCAAATAAAATGATTTTCTCACTCTACTTGGATTTTATTCTAAAAATATATCTTATAATCTTTTTTCTAATTCTTCTTTTTCTTTCTCGTAACCTGGTTTTCCAAGTAATGCAAACATATTTTTCTTATATGCTTCAACACCTGGTTGGTTAAATGGATTAACTCCTAGTAAGTATCCACTTAAACCACAAGCTTTCATGAAGAAGTAAGCCATATATCCAAAGTTATATATGTCTAGTTTTTCTATGTTTAATATCATATTTGGAACTTGGCCATCATTATGAGCTAATACAGTTCCTTGTAATGCTTTATGATTTACATAATCTACGCCTTTACCAGCTAAGTAGTTTAATCCATCTAAATTAGCATCATCAAGTTCTATTGTTATATCTTTTCTAGGTTGCTCTACATTTATTACTGTTTCAAATAATATTCTTTTTCCATCTTGAACATATTGTCCCATAGAGTGTAAATCTGTTGAGAAATCTACTGCTGCTGGGAATATACCTTTTTGATCCTTTCCTTCACTTTCTCCATATAATTGTTTCCACCATTCACTTACATAATGTAATGTTGGTTCATAGTTAACTAGTAACTCTATATCTTTGCCTTTTCTATGTAATATATTTCTTATTACTGCATACTGATATGCGTAGTTATTGTCTATAACATCAGTAGAGAAGTCTTCTCTAGCATCAGCCATACCTTTCATCATTTCATCTATATCAAGTCCTGCAGCTGCAATTGGAAGTAGACCAACTGCTGACATCACTGAGAATCTTCCTCCAATATCATCTGGTATAACGAAAGTTTCGTATCCTTGTTCATCTGCTAGTTGTCTAAGAGCTCCTCTTTTTGCATCTGTTGTTGCATATATTCTCTTTGCAGCTTCTTCTTTTCCATATTTCTTTTCTAATATGTCTTTGAATATTCTAAATGCTATTGCTGGTTCTGTAGTAGTACCAGATTTTGAAATTACATTTACAGAAACATCTTTACCTTCTATTAATTCTATTAAATCAGCTAAATAAGAAGAACTTATGCTGTTTCCTACAAAGTAAACTTCTGGTGCATTTCTTTTTTCTTTTGATAAACTATTTCTGAAAGTGTGAGAACACATTTCTATAGCCGCTCTTGAACCTAAATAAGATCCCCCAATCCCTATTACTAGTAATACATCTGAGTCAGATTTGATTTTTTCTGCTGCTTTTTTTATTCTTGCAAACTCATCCTTATCATAATCAACTGGCCAGTTTATCCATCCTAAAAAATCGTTTCCTAAACCAGTTCTTTCATGAAGTGAATTATGAGCAACTGTTACATATGGTTGCATCGCATCAATTTCGGATTTGTCTAAAAACCCCAAAACTTTACTATAATCTAAATTTAATTTAGCCATTCCTGTTATCCCTCTCTTTTTAAAGTTATTTATTATTTACATTTTAATCTTCTAATCACCTAAATTATACCATACATCTTATATATAAAAAATATCAAAAATATATTATTTTTTTTCATTTATAAAATTATCGATAGTAAAATTATTTATGTGTCTTTGAAAACGATATCACATAATATTATGTAATTACAAATGATATATTTTTCCTATTTATGATACAAAGAATTTCAAAAAGCATTCGGTTTATTATAATTTATTATATGATATAAAAAAACACCTTGAAAAATAGATTTTTCTATAATTCAAGGCGTTTTTTATTTTATATAAAATTTAATTATTTGTCGTTTGTTTTTTGTTGTATAACTTTTTCAGCTATATTTGCTGCATGGTCTGAAATTCTTTCTAAGTTTGCTAGTATCTCAAAATAGATAATACCATTATCTATGCTACAAAGATTATTATTTAATCTTCTCATGTGATTTACTCTACATGACTCTTCCATTATATCAACTTGTTCTTCCATTTTTATAACTTTACAAGCTAAATTAACATCAGATGTAACCATAGATTCTAATGCATAACTATAAGATGCAATAACTTTGTTATACATATCACTTATTTCATTTTGACCTTGTTCTGAGAAATAAACTTGACCATCTATAGCTGATTGTGCGATTTCTGCTAAGTTTTCAGCATGGTCACCGATTCTCTCTATATCATTCACTGTATTGAATAATGTGTCTACAGTTTCTCTATCTTCTTCACTTAATGGTGCTTTAGATAGTTTTAAAAGGTAGTTTAATATTGTTTTTTGTAATTGATTTATTGATTTCTCTTGTTTGAAACATCTCTCAATTCCTTCAGAAGATGCTTCTAATATACCTTCCATAGCATAATCAACACTATCTCTAGCTTTTTCACCCATTCTAGCTACTTCTTTTATCGTACTAGCTAAAGCTATTGGTGGAGTTTGAATCATTCTGTCATCTATATATTTGATTACTCTTGATTCATCTTCTTCAAGCTCATCTTCTTTGTCTGGAACAATTCTCATCGCTAATTTAACTATTAATTTATTACATGGTAATAATAAAATTGTTGAAACTATGTTAAATATAGTATGTACGTTAGCTATTTGTCTTGCTACATTACCTGGATCAAGTGATACAACGAATTTGACAACTATACCATTTAATAAGATTAAGAATATGATTGTTCCTAATATATTAAATATTAAATGTATCATTGCTGCTCTTTTAGCATTTTTATTTGCCCCAATACTTGATATTAATGATGTTACACAAGTTCCTATATTTTGTCCATATAATATAGGTAATGCTGATGAAAGTGGAACTAATCCTTGAGATGCTAAAACTACAAGCATCCCCATAGCAGCTGATGAACTTTGGATTATAGCTGTTATCCCAAATCCAAGAAGAAGACCTAGTATTGGATATCTTCCGAATGTAGATAATAAATCTGTAAATCCTTTATATTCAGCCAGTGGACTTACTGCTAATTTC
>OGCQ01004954.1_pt1 | contig 10233 bp, 14 predicted proteins | sample 1570161 | NCBI WGS metagenome assembly OGCQ01 (sample SAMEA4384402, study PRJEB24528) | human gut metagenome
TGATGATTGGAAGATATTTTTTTATTTTCTCTGTTTTGCACAGGATCTTATAAGACCTTATCCGGTCTGACTTCCTGGATCGGATGGCGTGCAACAACTTCCAGTCCCTGCATGAGATACTGGTACTGCTCCGGTGTGATCTCCATTGCCTCTTCTTTTGTGCGGGGCCAGTTGAATGCACCCAGTTCCAGCCTTTTGTATAAGAGCAGGAAGCCATCGCCTTCCCAGACCAGCCCTTTGATACGGTCAGTCCGCCTTCCGCAGAACAGAAACAGGATATCTTTTTGATACGGATCCAGTTGAAAATTGAACTTGATGATGGATGCAAGGCCCTCCATACCACGTCTCAGATCTGTGTAGCCGGTAGCCAGGTAGATCCTGCGGAACCCGGAAGCATCATTCAGCATGAAAGATCTCTCCGATACGTGACAGGAGTTCTGCTGAAACGGAATTGGATATCTCTACAGAGACCGGTCCTTTTCGGATGATGATATCCGGATGGAATCCATTTCTGACAGACTCCTGTTTTATTGGAAGGCTGATCTCTGCAAACGAGATCTTTTGCGGTCTGGTTTCATCTGCCGGGTCTGTGATAAGCGAAAGATCCTTTGATGTCGAAGCAGCAAAAGCTTCTTTTCTGAGGATCCTTTGCCAGTAAAAGAATTGTTTGTCTGAGATCCCATTAGCCCGGCACCATTCAGTCTTATTCATACCGCTGTTCAAACATTCATTCATGATCTGGGTCCAATGTTCAATGCGGACCTGACGTGTGATCTTATCCATAAGATTTCTCCTTTAAAAAACTTTTAGTTTTACAAAGGGATTATCTCATGGTTTTAGGCCAAAAGCACGGTACTAACTATTTACCGTATACGAAATAGCGGCGGGGTAAATCGATGCTTCTTTCAGCCTGGCTCTTTCAAAGTATTTATGCACGATATAATTTACACCTTCTCTGGTCAGCCTTTCCCTTCTGGTATTAAAGAAAAGAAAGTCGTTGTCGTCTACTCTATATTTCTGTATATAATTGCTTATCACGTCAGCTACAAGCCCATCCAATGGAACTGACCTTATTTTATCTCCCTTCCCATGCAGAATCATAGTGTAAGGTTTCTCGAGATGGAGATCATATCTGCGCACGTTGCATAATTCTGTAACCCTGGCACCACTTTCGTAAAGAAGGAGCACAATGCAGAAGCATCGCAGCTCCTTATGGTCAGTTTTGTCAAAACTGTTCAGAAAATGTTCCATTGCATTGACTGACAAATAGTTCATCTGTCGGCCCTCTGTTTTCTTCTTGGATATTTCACGGATGGAAGTCGAAATATTCAGGTACTTTGGTTCATGGTAGCCCGTATACTTGAAAAATGATCTTATCGCAGCAAGACGGTTATTTCTGGTAGATATGGATACTCTTTTCTCTTTTTCAAGATACTCCAGAAACTCATTAATAATGTCGTAGCTGAAACTGTCCACTTCGATACAGTCAGCCCTGATATGTTTCTTCTCATCCATAAATTCCAACAACTGCACGAAAGTATCACGATATGTTTTCATAGTGTTGCTTCCGGAGCCTTTCTGTCCTGCAAGGTATTTAACAAAGTAATCACTCATAAGTCTCGCAAAATCAGTCATCACTGCCTCCTCCCAACACCCTCTCGTAAATATAATGCCCGACATTTATAACCTCGTCATACCTTTCCATGGTAAGCCTGAGATATATTTCTGTATTTGTTATATCCGTATGCCCAAGGTATACACTCAGATATGGCAAAGCGCAATAAGGATCTTTTCCTTCTTTTATCATCTGATCCAGGGCGTTGCATGCAAACGTATGGCGCAATGAATGGATACATGGGCCTCTGCTATGTCCATTGGCAGAAGCAAGGCTGACCCCTGCCTTAGGAAGTATGTTTTTTCTGAATGTTGTTGTTATGCTGTGGTTGCATCTCCGGCCCCCTGACGGAGATTCAAAAAAATATGTATCGCCAGGCTTTGATTTTTTCCTATTATAATTTATGAGCCATTTGCTAAGGGAAGCCTTGAATGGAACCAGTCTGGATACGTTTCCTTTTCCGCTGTTGACAATGATAATGTTATCTGTAAAGTCAATGTCACTGATCTTAAGTTCCAATGCCTCCCCCAGTCTCAGCCCTGTACAGTACAGCAGCCTGATAAGCGTCTGATAAAAAAGCCGTGAGTCATAGCGGTCATAGGCGCTTTCCCTGGAATCTATGACTGAAAAGATTCTCTTCATCTCAGCATCAGAGAAAACATATGGAATATAATCTCTTGGCATTTTTACTGTACAGTCATACTGGATATAGATATTTTCATAGCCCTGGCTTTTCAGGAATTTCGCAAACTGCCTGATATTGCATTCACGGTGATGCCTTGTCGACTGTGAAAGATGTTCAGCTGTTTTCACATATGCGAATGTCATTTCTTCCGTAAGGGCAATTTCTTCCAGCTTGTAGCTGTCAAGGAACCGGTTTAATGCCAGATAGTCGTAAAGAAGGTTTCCCTCTATTTTCTTATAGTATCCCAAAGCGTTTTTATATCGCAGGAAGTTTTCAAACTCTTCTTTAAATATGCCGGTGAATTCCTTCTTTGTGATTTCTTTCATTCCGGCACCTCCAGTGATACTTTCCTGAGTCCGTCTACGTCAATGGAAAGATATTTCTGTGTTGTCCTGGAACTGGCATGCCCTAACACCCCGGTAATAACGGGCACAGGAGTATTATTCGCGAGCATCGTAGTCGCCAGGGAATGCCTTAATGTATGGGCACCACGTTTCCGGCATCTCCGTTCGATACCTGCCTTCTCAAAATTTTTATAAACAATCTGTGTGAGTATCTTGGCTGAAGTAAAAGCAGAGTTAGTGATAGTATTTATAAAGATGTATTCCGATCTCACATCAGGCCTGTGATTCTTCAGATAGTCCAGGAGGAGAAACTGTACCTGTTCCGTAAACGGGACATTCACATGGATGCCGGTTTTATGTTGGGTTTTGCTGATGAGTTTTTTATCCCAGTTGATTTCATCAAATCTCAGCCATATGATATCACTTGACCTCAGACCGCATTCCGCAGCGATAAGGATCATGCATTTGTCCCTGATGCCACATTTTTTTGCAGTGTCAATACTTTCGACCAGAATTTTAATCTCTTCTGGCGAATAGTAGGATAGGATAGAATCTCTTTTGTCAGTAGTGATTATTGGAAACAGTTGGTATCCATCAAAAGACGACAGCCCCTGTTCATACATGATATTAAAGAATTGCCTGAGAGTAAACTGAACCCCGCTGATGGTTTGAGATCTGTAATCCAGACTGTTCACAAACTCATAAACATTCTTTCTATCAATGTTCGGCAGATCATCTGTCTGAGCGTCTTCAAGATAATTTAGGAATTTTCTCACGGTCTGGAGTTTTCGTTTGACAGTCACATCCCTGATTCCTTCTTTCTGTCCATTTTTAAATATTTCGATGTACTTAGCGCTGTTCATAATTTTCTCCTTTCATTTGCCAAGTACATTCAGTATAGCAGGTATATTTGATTTAAAAGTTATGAGAAGTAAAATACGAAGAAATAGATTGAAAATCATGAATTAGCGCCATCTCTTCTCATAACTTTTCTCTTCTCATAAGATTTGATTTGGCTCATAATTTGCCAACTACATATAATCATTTTCTAAGCTTTTGCCAAAAAGCAAGGAGAATATATACACTTGATATTCAAGTATCATTATATGAATATACCAAAAAACAGTTACAAGATTGGGAAGTGAATGAAGAAATAAAATTGGCATTAAAAAGTATGGCGTTTTTGCAGGAAAAAGTAGAAGAAACATAATGAAGGACTGGAAAATCCGGATTTGAGTGAGAAAATTTCAGGAAGTTAAGGCTCTATGACGGACAAATAAAAAGAGTGAAGCAGTCCTAAAAGATTTATAAAAGAAATATAAACTCTCTTGCTGGGACATGGCATTGATGATATAATCCTAAAAAAACAAGAACAAATGAGCAGGAAAAAGGATACAGATATGAAAGAAAACATGCAGGAATATCTCACAGAAAAAGAAAATCGTGGGAAGAGGCTGGCAGTTTACACAGAAAAGATCCAGGAAATTGTACTGAATAAATCATCAGAGACAATCCGACTTTTAGTAGAAGAAAGGTATAACCAGAAGATGACCCAGCAGGAGATTTCTGATATTACAGGGATACAGCCATCAAATCTGGCACGTTTTGAAAGTGGCGGAAGGGTACCCACCTTAATCGTACTGGAGAAATATGCGAATGCACTGGGAAAACATATTGAAATAAGGATCTGTGATAACTGACAGATTTTTATTTCAGGATAATCATAAATGATAATATGATAAAAAATAAAATCATAGGGTGCTCCATAAACTGCTACCGTTCAAACAGAATTGGCAGAAAAATATATTGAAAAAAGTTAAAAAGACTGATATTATGACGGGGAATATTGACGAAGAATGTAAGACGTGATATATTTTATACAAATAGATTGAAATAAAAGGATGTTAATTGTGAATAGTGCTATCGACTAGTCATGTGCATATGATGCTGAATGGTGCATTGGCGAAAATGATTAATTCAACTGAATGTTTGATTTTTATGAATACGCCAAATTCGATTAAAGCACAAGATGCAGAAGATAAGGCTAAAACTGCATCGCCATGGATATACAGTGAATTACTTATGGCAACGGAATTTCCACATCAGGAATTAAGTTGTTATCGTTATTCGGGAGAACAAGGACTATACGAATTTGCAGAGGAGGCATCTTTTGAATATGATGTAAAAGTAGATGAATTAGTAGAACTTACATTTGCAGATTTGAAAAAAATTAGTGAGTGTAAATACGGTAAGAATCCGTTAAGGTATTTGGATGAACTGTATTTTAATAAGAGGATGTTAGCACATAAATAGTGAGGAAAATAAGTATGCCAGAAAAGAAAATTAAGCATATTGAAATGATTGAAGCTATTATTGAACGAATGGCCAAGAATTCATTTCAGTTAAAGGGATGGTCAATGACATTGATTGCCCTTGTTGGGGCGATTTCAGCACAGGGTTCTGATAAAAGATTTATTTTGCTTGCATTTATTCCGATTTTGGGATTTTAGATTCTTTTTATTTACAGCAGGAACGGAAGTATAAGCAATTATATAAATATGTCGCAGAACAGGATGAGTCTCAAATAGATTTCAACCTGGATGCAGACAAAGCAACAGGAACGGCAGAAGAAATGGCCAGACTTTGTTTTTGCAAATGTTTATTTTCAATAACAGAGTTGTGTTTTTATCCGCTGATTGCAGTAGCACTTATTATTCTGGTTATTGTATTAAAGGTATTTTAGTGCCTAGAATCTAAAGGGGGATTAATAGATGAAAATTATGATCATAGGAGGGAAGACAGAAAGAAAAGAAGACTGGGAAGATATTCAGAAAGCATGTTTTGAAATTGGAAAAATATTATGTGCTAAAAATCATTCATTAGAATTATGCAGTCCTTTTGAAGATAGTGCAGATTATTGGGTATTTAAAGGCTATAGTTCTGCTGGAAGGAATACAGGATTTGTTAATTTTCATTATGTTAAGTTGAAACAGGTAGAAGAAAGATTACAGGAATTAGAAAAACAAAGTATTAAAATCAACAAAATACCGACATTTGTAAAAGAAATCCAGGACATAAAAGAAATGCAATATGCATGGCTTCTTTGCCAATTGGAGGCGTTGGATAGTTGCCAGTGCATAATTGCCGTAGGCGGAAAAGCTAATGGATCTGCAAATATGTTACTACGTTTTGCAGAGGGAAAACGAAAAATGATTGTACCTTTGATCTGGGCAGGAGGCGCAGCTCAATCATCATATGATCGTAGAATTTATCAACTTATGGATATATTTGGAGATGATTTGAGCTTACTAAACAGTAGAACTTTCTTTAATAAAGTAATTGAAAAAATAGGAATAGATAGGCAAGAAGCTTCCAAACCAATCAAAGAACGAAAAATATTTATCAGCTATGCACGAAAAAGACCTTATGAAGCAGATTATATTGAAACGTTACTTAGAAGAAGGAATATTTTTGTGTTTCGTGATGAAAGCGAATTTGGTGCGGGTGAAGATATCCCTATAGAAATTGATGAAAATATTCATAGAGCCAATACATTTATTGCAGTATATTGCGCAGAATATGCATGTAGTCCATGGTGTTACGATGAACTGGAATTAGCATTGGATTTAAGAGAGAAAAAACAATTGGATATTTGGATTATATGTGTGGATGATACGAGAATTGTTTCTAAAAGAGCGAGAAACTTGATATTCTATAAAGTTCATAATAGAGAAGAAATAGAAGGAAAAATACTGGAATTAATAATGAAGTAGAATATTTGGATAATGGTAATGGCAGAGAGGCCAATGAGCAGTGTACATCTGCTTAACGATGTTAAAGAATTTGAATTGGAGTGAGGAACATGACTTTTAAAGATTTGTTTAGACGATGGGGACTAAATAGTATTAAATTAAATGCTGGATTTGCAGAGATAGAATTTGGAGCAACGGAAGATGATCAAACGGCAGCCTGGGATATGTATGTTGAACTGATTACCCGCATTACAACACAACCACTGGATGATGCAGATGGTGATGAGGAAACGGCATTAAACAGTGTTTATCAGTTGTTTCCAATTACAAGAGAAATTCTAAAGAGTAAAGGACGCAACGCGGAGAATTTTTCAAAAATTGCAATAATAGTGTTGAATCAAATCATCAGGCCATTTACTGCGAAGTGGCATAAAAAGAAATTAAATGGGGCATTTTCAGATCAAGATGAGTGTATGTTATTTAGAACGGAACTAAAACAATTACAGGCAGAACTTATTTGCTATAGCAAATTATTAGCAGAAGTGGCCAAGGTAGAAGATTTGGCTTGCTTTTTAGAAGATTGAACAGACGAAGACAATTAAAATAAAAACATTTCTATTCGGAGACAATTGCTATGGGCAACTGGATAAATAAACATAAAAAAAGTATAATGTTTTTATCATAATATTTTTGTCCCTTTCAGGGCTGTGTGTTTTGCCACTTAAAACTGTGTTGAAAATACCTGCTATAGTTTGTTTGAAAAATAATTTAGACTTTATGGGGCAGTTTATTGAAAGATATTCATGGCTGGCTACAGTACTGGTGATATTATTTGTTGTCGTGTTATTAGTGCAAAATTTTAGCATCAATTCTACAACAATGAAATTAATGGGCTTAGAATTTCAACTCAAAAATACAGAAAAAAATATTAAGATACAAATAAAAAATTACTTATCGACAAAACGTTCAGTTTTCGTTTTTTATGATGAATATGATAACTACTATGATGTTATTAATTCAATGTATGATATTTTACTTTTTTTAAGAAAACAGCTTGAAAATTTTGACAATTTTTCGCAGACAAATAATGAATGTTATAAAAAAATTGAGGGAATGATTAAAGAGATTGGGCGTTTTCTTACAAAACATCAGTCAGATTATAGGAGATATTATACTGCGAATATTGAACGGGAAAGCGAAAATTTTGTTTCATTTAAGGAGATTCAAAATAGATATTTGCAAGTATCGGAGATGAAAAGGGATTTTCATGAGTTAAATACTAATATGCAAATATATGCAGATTTTTTTGATATTGATACGAATAAATGGAACAATTGGTATTGAGATGACAAACTATCAATAGACAGGAAATATAAGCACTGCATAAATGGGAGGGACAGATGTCTGGTTATACAAAACATATGTATGAAAAAGATTTGCAGGAAACCAGAAAACAATTAGAGAAATATGTGGATAATATTATTCCTTTATTATCCGTGGAATATGATTTTGATGAAATTCTAAACTTGGTAAAGGAATATTATCCTTATGAATGGAGAATACTGGAAGAAAAGTATCAATATTATTGTAAAAAAGATAAAACTATAAAAAAATTTCATGGAAAAGAACGATATAGTGCTGACTGCCCAAAGGTAATATTGAGAAGACTGCCTGTTGTGAATAAATTATTAATGCCAGATACCATTAAAAGAAAACGGGAGATGTTTTCTGCTCAAAAACAAAAAGAAAATAAAATTATTTTGGATAAAAAGCGTCTTCCTAAAATTAAAAAGCAACGAGAAAGAATAGAGAAGGCAAAAAAACGTGCTCAGGAAATGGAACCGGAATTCCTTGATGCATTGATGGGATTGTATGATAGAAAAAGTACAAGCCAAAAAGATAAGATGTATGTTTTTTTGGAATTAGAAAAATACTATTGCAAAAAGACGATAAGTTTTTTCAAAAAAGTCGCAGACAGTGAATACAATTGCCAGTTAAGAAATATGGCTTTTGAGCACTTACAAAGTCTGGGACATTATACGTTTTTGCGAAAACAAAAATATATGCAGATACATACTAAAAATAAGAAAAGCAAACAACGTATTAAAGGAACTGCACATGAGATTTTTGATATAAAGGCTATTCCTCAGGAATTAGAGTATCGTATAGAAAACTCAAAAGAACAGAAACTAAAAACCTATGATTATTTTGTTTCCCATAGCAGTATGGATCATCAATCAGTACAAAAGTTAATAACTTTCTTAAATAAGGACAATAAAAATGTATATTGTGATTGGAAAGCGGATGATAATTATTTAAAAAGGAATTTGGTTTGTACGGCAACAAAAAATGTTATTAATAAACGAATTGAACAATCTCGCAGAATAATATTTGTAGATTCTGTTGCTTCTAGAAATTCATGTTGGGTAAAATATGAATTAAATTATGCGGATCAGCAGGGAAAAGAAATCTTGATTTTGAGTAAAGACTCAATTGATAGCGACAATATCTGTTTAACAACATTAAAGGATAAATGGTTTACAGATTCTAACTATGAAAGCATTTTACAGTTATAATTATTCTGTACAATGAAGGAAGGCCATGATAAGATAGATTAAAGGATTGGCGTTGGTAATATTTGATTGAATACATACGATTTGAGAGATATTATTGTTGAATGATTTAAAGATTTGAATTATAGAAATCAGACTTGATAAGGGAATATGAATTATAAAAATGCTAATGAACCGGGAGAAAAATATAGTGTATTATTATGGTATAAGAAGAAAAGTATTTATTTCGTATTATCATGGAGATCAGGAAGCTGTAAATAAGTTTATCAGGGATTTTTCTGATGTTTTTATACCGAAAGCTGTAGGTATTAAGGATGGAGATTTTGTTTTCGACAGCAACAATCCGCAATATATTATGAGACGAATCAGAGAAGAAAAATTGCAAGATTCAACAGTCACTATAGTGTTGATAGGAAGCTGTACTCACAGCAGAAGATATGTTGATTGGGAAATTAAGGCATCATTACAGCAGGGACTGACTTCGCCAAATGGATTAATTGGGATTAATTTACCATATATGGGAGAGAAAGGTGCTGCACCAGAAAGATTAGAGGATAATTTACAACGAGACAGTCAGAAAAATGATCAAGGTTATGCGAGATATTATACATATCCGTCATCTAAAAGTGTGTTGCGAGAATGGATTGAGGATGCGCATAAGGCTCGAACAAGTAGAGCATCGTTGATACATAATGGCAGGTCTATGATGAAATATAATTCGAAATGCAGATTTCATGATGTAACGCATTAAAGAAAGAAACAAAGAACAATCTGACTATTTGTAATGAATGGAACGAAATGTATGCAAAAAGGGGAGTGCCAATGAGACTGAATATAAAAAATTTTGCAAAGATTAAAGATGCAGATATTATTATAGATGGTATAACGATAATTGCAGGAGAAAATAATACAGGAAAAAGTACAGTAGGGAAGGTCTTATTTTCATTGTTTAATTCCCTTCAGGATATAGATAATAAAATATTGGATGATAGGGCAGCTGCAATCAGTGTGAACTTCCAGTAATTTTTCCACCTAAAGAAAAAAGAACGAAATAAAATCATAAAAAATCCCGGTTTTCTGCGGTTTTCCATTGCAGATAGCCGGGAAATATAGTACAATTATTTTAGGCGGATAAACGCCTAAAAGGAGGGCGATATGTATCTGGATTTTTTTGTGAAAGTACCAACCGTAAAAGGTAAGATTACACGAAGAAAAAAGTCAAATGTTGTATATATAGAGTATGAGTATGACCGGGTTTATGATC
>OGCQ01004958.1_pt1 | contig 10228 bp, 10 predicted proteins | sample 1570161 | NCBI WGS metagenome assembly OGCQ01 (sample SAMEA4384402, study PRJEB24528) | human gut metagenome
TAATTCCTTACTGGCTGTAAGGGATATTAACCATAAATATATTGTAGTAGAAAGGAGAAAGGGATCAGATAGACAAAAAATGCAAACTCTACCGTGAGATTCGTAATCTTAAAAATCGTTTTTCCACGTTTCGGAAACATTTTGATGAACTGATCAACTTTGATTGAAATGCATTTTCTGGTACAGAGACTTACACTTAAAAATGCAGACCATATAAACAGATATCTGGTGATCTCCTCCGACCACGAAAGCGATACTCCAAGAATATATCTGGAAAATACCTGACACCCCATAATTAACGTCATAGCCGCTAACATGAGAACCATCAGGATTTCTTCAAGACTTTCGTCTATGACATGAATAAACTTTTTCATGCAGCCTTTTCTCCTTCCCTCGTATAACTTTTTTGACATACAGATTCGCTCATTTATTATTATATCCTATCAGATTTCTCTGGTTTTTTTCAAATTTGATTTCCTGTGAATTAAAAAACCGGGTGTCAAAAGACACTTCATTTGACATCCGGTTTTTGTTACTTATGAGAATTGTCTCGATACGGGACATCCTTTTCAAAAATACGCTTATTACATACTCTCATGGATCAGATTTAAAACAGTATTTAAATCTGCTGCGTTCATCTGTCCCGGTGCAGATGCTTTTCCAACTGCGCCAAAGGTCAGTGCAGAACCGAATACTTCACCACACAGACGGCTGATCAGACCGGTTCCTGCCATAGACATAGTGATGATCGGTCTGTCTGCATATTCAGATACCATCTCTTCCGTTGCTGCAAGAAGTGTTAAGACATCTTTTTTGTTCTGCGGCATTACAGCGATCTTCGGGATATCAGCATCTAATTCCTGCATTTTGCGGAGACGTCCAACGATATCATCTTTGTCCGGTGTCTTGTCAAAATCATGGTTAGAAGCGACAACTGCCACACCCGCTTCATGTGCAGCTTCGATGATCTCTTTCACATAAGAATCACCTGTGAAAGCTTCCACGTCAACTAAGTCAACCAGTCCGGTTGCTGCTGCTTTTTTGTTTAACTCTACATAAACATCCGGCTCGATTGCTTTCTCGCCGCCCTCTTTAGAAGTACGGAAAGTCATGAGAAGTGGGATGTTACCAAGAACTGTACGAAGGTCTTTCAATACATCTTCAACCTTTGCAAAATCAAAAACACCTTCAAACCAGTCTACACGCCACTCAACAACATCAACTGGGATAGAATCAAAAGTTTTTGCTTCTTCAATGATATCTTCTTTTGTAATACCAACGATCGGAACGATGATTTTCGGTGCACCTGCACCGATTTCGATATCACGGATTTTAACTGTATTCATGATGAGTTTCCTTTCTGTTATATAATGATTACGGTGGGTTCCAAGTCCAGATGCCTTATCGTGTAGGCACGAACAGATATTGGACTTTTCACCCTTGGTTTTCATTTTAGTTCTCAGCTTCTGCGAGTTCAACCATTTTTTTGTAACGGATGTTTACAAACAGACCAAGTACAACACCAACTGCTGTAAGTACGATGTTCATGATCATAACCTGAGATGGCTGCATTTTGGATGCTGCTGTCAGGATCGTGTAGTTACACAGAGAGGATGCAATCATAACCAGAGCAGTTACCGTACCTTTGATCTTAGGGAAGAGCATGTTACATACAGAGGTAGCAATCTGGAGCAGTCCACCTGCGCCTGCCCATCCGATGATGAATGCACCTGCGATCATCAGTGTCTGGTTCTGACCCGTCAGAACAACGATCAGAGTTGCAAGACAGATAACCGGATAGATTACAATAAAACGAACATCTTTGATCTTTCTTGTGAGGAGTGCTGTCACAACAAGTGCGATCAGTGTTCCTGCGGAATAATAAGTCTGCATGATAGACGGGTCAGCCCAGCCTACATTTTCTTTTGCAAAGTTCTGTGCACAGTTCAGCCATAACTGGAAAGTACCTGTACATGTGAATCCGATCAGGATCATTGCGATGGATTCGAAAGAGAAATGTGTGTGTTTCAGGCTGTCGATAAGTCCTTCTTTTTTGCCGGCTGCTTTTTGGTCAGCATCCGGAAGCGGAAACAGGAATACAAGTACAAAAAGTATGATATAGATAATACCGCATCCGTAGAACAGGCGGTTGTAGGAAGTAAGTCCTGCAGCTGTTGTAGCTACTGTAGCGCCCAGTACGAATGGAAGAAGCATCTGTGCGATTGCGATGAAGAATTTGATTCCCATAGTTGCAACGCCTGGAGCTTTGTAGATGATCTCGGAAACTGCCGGGTAGATACCTGTATCAAGGAAGGAGTTTGCGATACCACCGAGGATTGCACATACATAAGCGATGGTGTAACCACCGTTTGTTCCGGCATTAAATGCAAGTGCAAGACCGATCAGATAGATTGCATAAGAAGCACTTCCGATTGCTGTGGAAATGCGGCGGCCAAGTTTGTCTGAGAGCGGTCCTGCGAATGGAAGTGCGATCAGACGGCCGAGACCGAGTGCAGCAGAGATTGCTGTGATTGCCATTGCCTCAACGCCCCATGCGCCTGCAAGCGCGTCCTTAATAACTGCTTGTCCCAGAATAGAGCATCCAACACCGTGGATGAAGTAGTTCAAGTACAAAATCAATGCACTTGGCAGATATTTCTTGTTCATGTTGTTCTCCTTTTCTTAAAAAGTGATTTCGGTTTTCTTTGGGTTCTGTCACAAACTTTAGAAATGCCGTGGTGAATTGTGTTAAAAAAATAACATTTAACTGTATTTTAACAGGTACAATGCATGTGGTCTAATGCTTTTAAAGGGAAAAACTAATGCATTGAATGCATTAATGGTGGTGTGGTATAATAATCAGAAAAGGTAATACGGGGAATTACCGGAATATGGGAGATTATATACAGGAGGAGAAGGAAATGACACTGAATCAGATTCTGTATTTTCAAAAAGTAGCAAGACTGGAAAACTATCATCAGGCAGCGGAAGAACTCTATATTTCACAGCCGTCTTTGAGCCGTTCCATGGCGGCGTTAGAGAGTGAACTCGGTGTGGCTCTTTTTGAAAAGAAAGGCAGAGGAGTGACGCTTACAAAAGCAGGATACCTTTTTCTGGAGCATGCAGACCGGATCGCGGGTGACTGCGATGTAGCGGTCGGTAAGATGCAGGAGCTTTCTTCAGATGGCGGGAAGATTGATATCGGTTATATTTTTCCGCTTGCGGGGCATTATATTCCACATAAAGTACGAAAATTTTTAAATAAAGAAGAAAACAAAAATGTGGTGTTCAATTTCTGGCAGAATCATACACCGGCAATCGCTGCAAAGGTGCGGACCGGCGAGCTTGACGTTGGATTTGGCGGCTATCTTCAGAAAGATGATATGGAATTTTTTCCACTCAGTGCTCAGGAGCTGGTTATCATTACACCGAAACAGCATCCACTTGCCGGAATAAGGGAAGTACCGCTTGCAGAACTGAATCATTATCCGGTAATTGGCTATGAGAAGGAATCCTGGATGGGGACGTATGCAAAACATCTATATAAGAAATATCAGGTCAGTCCAAATATGATTGTAGAATGTCCGGATGAATATTCGATCGTATCTCTTGTAAGGGAAAATTTCGGAATCGCACTGATGCCAAGGACGGATATATTGGAGCAGGCAGAGGGAATCAATATTCACAGTTTGAAGGGACTGGAAATCTATCGTCAGGTATTTATGTTCTGGATGAAAGACCGTTACCGGCTGCCGGCTGTTGAGCGTTTTATTGAATATATGAAGACACAGCAGGATGAAGATGCGAATGATACCGAAAACGTATCAAAAGTTTATCTGAAAGATATTGTTAATTTTTAATACAAAGAGTTATGATAATTGTGTCACAAACAAAGGATTGCCACTCGAGTTTATGAATGTTATTTGTGAATGTTACTTACTGATAAGGAGATAATTTCATGAAGAGTGAATACCCAAAGATTTTTGAACCGATTACCATTAAAAGAACTACAATTAAAAACCGTATTGCAATGACCCCGATGGGAACCAACTACGGTGAGACAAGCGGTGAGATGAGTAACCGTCATATGAATTATTACTCACTCCGTGCAAAAGGCGGCACAGGTCTTATCATTCTGGAAAATGCCAACATCGAGTATCCGGCAGGCTCTAATGGTACAAGTCAGATCCGTATCGACCATGACAGTTTTATGCCACGTTATTATCAGCTCGTAGAAAACCTTCATAAAAATGGTGCGACTGTAGCAATTCAGGTAAACCATGCCGGAGCATCTGCTTCTTCCGCAAGAACCGGAATGGAAACCGTTTCTTCTTCAAACATCCCGACAAAGGCCGGCGGAGAAGTTCCGCGTCCGATGACAAAAGAAGAAATCCTTACAACTGTTAAAAAATATGGAGAGGCTGCAAAGCGTGTTCAGGCAATCGGATTTGACGCAATCGAGATTCACTGTGGACATTCCTATCTGATGAGCCAGTTCATATCCCCTTACTATAATAAGAGAACAGACGAGTTCGGAGGTTCTGTAGAAAACCGTCTGCGTTTCCCTCGTATGGTACTTGAAGAAGTACGTAAAAATGTAGGACCGTGGTTCCCGATCATCGTTCGTATCTCTGCAGAAGAGAGAGTACCGGGTGGAAATACTCTGGAAGATACACTGGAATATCTGGAGTATATCGATGAGTTTATTGATATGTACGATGTTTCCTGCGGTCTGAATCCATCTCTTCAGTATCAGATCGACTCCAACTATCTTCCGGATGGATGGAGATCTTATATGGCAAGAGCCGTAAAAGATAAATTTAAGAAACCGGTTATCAATGCAGGTAACTACCGTGATCCTGAAGTTGTCGAGAAAATTCTCGAGAGCGGCGACGTAGATATCGTCGGAATGGGACGTGGTCTTATCGCAGACCCGAACTGGGTAAAAAAAGTAGAAAACGGCGAGGAAGATATTATTCGTAAATGTATCTCATGTAACGTGGGATGTGCCGGAAACCGTATCGGTGTAAATCGTCCGATCCGTTGTACAGTTAACCCGGCTGTACCGGAAGGCGATATTTATAAAGCACTCAAAGTTAACAAAAACTGCAATGTTGTAGTTGTAGGTGGTGGTACAGCGGGGCTGGAAGCTGCATGTACAGCGGCAGAAGTCGGATGCAACGTATTCGTTCTGGAAAAGAAGGATCACCTTGGAGGTCTCTCCACATTTATTTCAGACCTTCCGAGCAAGACTCGTATGAAAGATTTCCCGAAATATCTGGAAGCACGCGCTGCCAGACTGAAAAATCTTTATGTTTTCCTGAATACAGAAGCAACTGTCGAAAAAGTAAAACAGTTTAAGCCGGACATCGTTGTAAATGCAACCGGTTCTGTACCGCTTGTTCCACCGATCAAAGGTCTCAAAGAAAACATCGAGGCCGGAAATGTGGCTACAATTTTTGATATGATCAACAACCTGAATGCAGGCAAATACCCGGATGAAGCATGCAAGGACAAAAAAGTTGTTGTTGTCGGCGGCGGATCCGTAGGACTTGATGTAATCGAATATTTTGCACCTCGCGGAGCAGAATGTACGATCATTGATATGCTTCCTCAGATTGGTATGCTTGCAGACCCGATCACCAAATGCTCCATGCGTGAAACACATGACAAATATGGCGTGAAGGAATATGTAAACACAGCACTTCAGGAAGTAAAAGAAAATGCATTTACTGTAAAACTTCCGGACGGACAGATTAAGGATATGGAATTCGATCTTGGCTTCAACTGCCTTGGAATGCGTTCCAACAACCCGGTACTTCCGGAACTTGAAGAAGCATTTAAGGATACAGACACTTATGTATACACCATCGGTGATTCCGTACGTGCCCGCCGTATTATGGAAGGAACCATGGAAGGCCGTGCAATCCTGAACGTGCTGGAATCTCAGGGTTACCTGCACTTAGAACCACTTGAATAAATGATATCAAGGGAGAAAAGGTCCAAATGTCGGTCATGCCTGCATGGCAAGACATTTGAACTTGGATCCCGCTCAAACATGAGAAAGCAGCGATTTATGAAATATAAAGAAAAGAGGAAAAAATCATGCCAAACGTAACAGGACATACAGAATTAGTAGGATTAATGGCTTACCCGATCCGTCATACACAGTCACCGACAACACACAACCTTGCATACGACAAAAACGGTGATGACGTTATTCAGCTTGCATTCGAAGTAGACAACGATTCCCTGAAAGACGCTGTTCAGAGTATCCGCGCTCTCAAAATGCTTGGATCTAACATCTCCATGCCAAACAAAACAGTTGTTCATAAATATCTGGACGAAGTTGATGAAGCAGCAAAATTATGTGGTGCGATCAACACAGTTGTAAACATGCGTGATGAAAACGGACAGGTTACCGGAAAGCTTAAAGGCTACAACACTGACGGTATGGGATACTGGCAGGGACTCAAAGAAGAAGGCATTGATTTCAAAGGAATGAAGATGGTTCTGATCGGAACCGGCGGAGCTGCAACTGCAATCGCTGTACGTGGTGCCCTTGACGGAATCGCAGAGATTGAAATCTTCAACATTAAAGATAAATTCTACAGCCGTGGAGAAGAAATCGTTGATCTGATCAACAAAAACACAAACTGCAAGGCTACTATGAATGACCTTGCAGATCATGATCTCCTCAAAGAAAAAATGCATGCAGCAGATCTGTTCTGTGATGCAACAGGTGTAGGAATGCATCCACTCGAAGACCTTTCCAATATCCCGGATCCTTCTTTCTTCAAGAAAGACCTGATCGTAACAGATACTGTTTATGCACCACGCGAAACTGTTATGATGAAACAGGCAAAAGAAGCAGGATGCGAAAAAGTTTACAATGGTATGAGCATGATGCTGTTTCAGGCACTGATTGCCATCAAACTTTACACAGGAAAAGACACACCGGTAGATTACATGAAAGAAAAACTTGGAATCTAAGTAATCTCAGATTCTGAACATATTTTTGAAGACTCTCCCTTGAGTCGTGTAATTCCATAAGGACTGCGCACTGGCATGAGACCGGTGCGCGGTTTTTTTCTGCCATGAAGGAAAAACGGACAAAATATATTGTTATATGAATGAAAATATGGCATATTATCTGTAAAAGAAGAGGATGGTAATCTGAATAATAGGAGAATTCAAATGATAAAACTTATCGTCAGTGATGTAGACGGTACTCTGGTAAAGGATGGAACGTTGGAAATCAATCCGGAGTACATGGATGTTATAAAGAAACTGAGAGAAAAGGAAATTTACTTTGCGGTATGCTCCGGCAGACAGTACAGCAGCGAAAGTCAGCTTTTTGCGCCGGTAAAAGACCAGATTTTTTTTGTATCAGATGGCGGGACGCTGATTCGTACATCAGAAAAAATACTGAAAATCCACACGCTGCCGGACGAGATCTGGAAGAACATGGCCAAGATGGTTAAGACAGAGCTGCCGGAATGTGATTATTTTATTTCGGGACCAGACAGATGCTTTGCAGAAAATTCCAAAAGCAAGATGTTCCGCTGGCTCAGGGATTCCTATGGATATGATATCCGTGAGGTTCCGGATATGATGCATCTTGAAGGTGAGCAGATCATGAAGATCGCAGTGTATCATCAGGAACGATGCGAAGAATTGTGTGCACCGGTTTTTACACCATACTGGAAAGACAAGATAAATCTTGCAGCGGCCGGAAAAGAATGGATGGACGGAACACCGCTCGGAGCCGACAAACGAAGTGCAGTGGTTTTTCTTCAGGAATATCTGGGGATATCGCCGGAAGAAACCTGCGCCTTTGGGGATAACATCAATGATATCGCGATGCTGAAAGATTCCGGATTCAGCTATGCAGTGGCAAATGCCAGAGAAGAAGTGCGTATGGCAGCAAAAGCCGTATGCCCGTCTTATGCAGAAGATGGTGTGCTGAGTGTATTGAAAACGTTGCTGTAAGCAACTTTCGGATAAAGTTTACGGGAATGTAATTTTATGCCAAATGCCAAATGCCGTATATAAAAACCATGACGAAACATGATAAAACACAGCCTTGCTTTATCACTTTAAATCGTGTATAATAAACCACATGTAGAGGCGAGAGGAAATTGCCAAATTTTTACACGCGGAAAGGAAAATGGATTATGTCAAAACATATCACAGGACACACCGGATTATTATGTTTACTTGGAAGCCCGGTTGCACACAGCGTTTCCCCGGAAATGCACAACGAAGCATGCGATCAGCTCGGGCTGGATTATACATATCTTGCATTTGACGTACCGGAGGATAAAATGCCGGAAGCTGTTCAGGGACTTCGCACAATGGGAGCCAGAGGCTGGAACATTACCATGCCGGGCAAGAACATCATGTGCAAACTTGCTGACAAAGTATCTCCTGCATCCGAGATCTCCGGAGCATGTAACACGATCGTCAACGACAATGGTGTACTGACAGCTTATACGACAGACGGCGTTGGATTTATGAGAGCGGTTGCCGAAAATGGTGTCGACATCATCGGTAAAAAGATGACACTTCTCGGTGCCGGCGGAGCTGCAACAGCAATTCTTGTACAGGCTGCACTGGATGGCGTGGCTGAGATCAACGTATTCAACGTAAGAGACAATTTCTTCAGCAGAGCAGAAGAAATCGTTGCCAGATTGAATGAACGGACAGAGTGCAAAGTTACTCTGCATGATTACGATGATCCGGAAATCCTCCGTGCATCCATCGCAGAGAGTGCGATCCTTGTAAACGGTACTTCCGTAGGTATGGCGCCGAATGTGGACAGAACAATCATCACTGATACCAGCATGTTCCACAAAGATTTGTTTGTATTTGACGTAATCTATAATCCGCAGGAGACAAGACTTCTCCGTGAAGCAAAAGAAGCCGGCTGCAAGACCGGAAACGGTATGTACATGCTTCTGTATCAGGGAGCTGCTTCCTTCAAGCTCTGGACCGGAGAAGATATGCCGGTAGAGATCATCAAAGAAAAATATTTTTCATAAAAATTATAAGAATAGCAGGATATCTGCTCCATATGAGAGAAGAATCCTGCTGTTTTCTTATTTGAAGCATACGAATCTAAGCTATTGGTATAATCTAATAGCTTTTGAAAATCTAATGTTGCCATTTTGAATCCGAAGAATAACCGGGTACGTTTTTGCCATGCACAGGTATCTTGTCCACATATTATGAAGTATTTTAAATAAAAAAGAAACCCCTTATCCCCTCATGAATGAGGGGGCAGGGGAGCTGAAGCACAGCCGCTCTGTGAAGAATTATTCTAAAATAATCAGAGTTCCATTAATCCCAGTCACTTTCTGCTTCTGCCAGTTTGCATTGCAGAGTCTTTTCGAGATCGGTAAAAGCTGGCAGAAAACTGTCGCGTATCAGCATGATCATTTCATCAATTTCAGCTTCGTTATATATATGGACAGATGTATTTCTTTTCTTTAACATTAATAGCCAGACAGACGAATCATTTATAAAGCCAACTTTATAAGCAAGCTGCAGAATCTCTCTTGGAGAACCGGTATCAGAGCCCTGTACACCATGTAGTCTCATAATTTCCTGCAGAGCTTTCCATGCAAGTTCAAAAGATAAATTAAATTGGCCGATAATGCCTGTACGATAAATGTCATTAGTTTCGGCTAATTTAAAATCAGCGTTTTTCAGTATGGACAGACAATTTGAAAAATTATCAAGTTTTTTCATAGATTACGACACCGTCCTTTTTAATTTCTTTTTTCAGTTCATCTGAAATCTGAGAATCAGCCTGAATTATATCAAAAATCAAAAGAGAATTTATTTTTTCTTTAACATCCCAATAGAAATCTTCAAAATTTCCACCATATACAGCTATGTCAATATCACTTCTTTCGGTATTTGTTCCTCTTGCACGGGAACCGAACAGAATGATTTTTGTAATTGAATATTTACGGGCCAGTGCAGAGAGTTCCCGAAAAACTCTGTCCGGTAAATTATACTTCATTCAACTGCCTCCTGATGATATGACCTGTTTAAGAAAGTATATAAAATTTTATTCTATTTTTCAAGAGAAGATACATCAATCTCCCCGTCAAACACAGTAGTTGCCGGACCGGTCATGTATACGAGATTTTCCTGGCGGTTCCACAGGATCTGCAGGTCGCCGCCGAGCAGTTTTACGGTAACCGGCTTGTCTTCATCT
>OGCQ01004959.1_pt1 | contig 10227 bp, 10 predicted proteins | sample 1570161 | NCBI WGS metagenome assembly OGCQ01 (sample SAMEA4384402, study PRJEB24528) | human gut metagenome
CAAGTACATATCCGATTACTCCGTCACCGTTTCTGTCAATCTTGTCTGCATTAGCTTTGATGTAGTCAACAACCATCTGTCCCTGCAGTTCAGCTCCCTGGTTAGCATCAAATCCTACATAGTATGTATCATCATTGAAGTTCAGAGCCTCTTTGTCAAGTTCGCCCGTAGAACTGTTAGATGGCTGACGGTTGAACCAGCAAAGCGGTTTGTCTGCATTTGCTACAGAACTGTCTGATGATCCTGATGATTTAGAATCTCCTGAGGATCCACCACAACCTGCAAGTGATAACGCAAGTGTAGCTGTCATAATTGCTGCTAATACTCTTCTTTTTTTCATTTTGTTTCCTCCCATTTGTTCATTTTGCTTCAATTTTCCTTGAACCAATTAACTAATTCCATTATAATCACTATGCTCTGTTTAGAACATAGAATATTTTTGTATTTATTATCAAATTTCTATGGTAATCAGTGATTTTTTTATGCATTTTCCTTATATCTACTTTTTTCGGCATATTCATCGCAACACCCAAATCTGCACATTTAAAACAAATCTACTGTTTTCATTCAAGTGAAAAGAGCTTCACACACAACTTTCCAGGCTGTGCATGAAGCTCTTTATATTGTATTCTCTTCTATAATTTTATTCGATTACTCCACCGTTGGCCTCGATCAATCCATTAATATAAGCTGTTCCGAGTGCACGGTCATATAATCCGTAACCTGGTTTCCCTGTCTCTCCCCAGATCATACGTCCGTGATCCGGGCGGAAATATCCGTCAAATCCAGTCTCTACCAATGCTTTCACAATTGCATTCATATCAAGAGAGCCATTCTGTGTCAGATGTCCAGACTCTTCAAATGATGTATCCGGAAGGATCTTTACATTTCGGATATGCATAAATCCAATTCGATTCATTGAAGAATATTTGCGTACCATAGCCGGGATATCATTTTTCGGTGAACTCCCCAGGGATCCAGTACACAGACACAAACTGTTAGCCGGGCTGTCCACAATAGAAAGATATCGATCCAGATTCTCCTCGCATGTGATCACTCTTGGAAGTCCAAAAATCGGATACGGAGGATCATCCGGATGAAGCGCCATGACAACGCCGCACTCTTCCGCTACCGGAATGACACGTTTCAGGAAATATTCAATGTTTTCCCAAAGTCCTTTTTCTCCTATTTCACCATAGGCACGGATCAATTCACGGACTTCATCCTGTGTATAGCTGGAATCCCAGCCCGGAAGATGAATATCGTCTTTTAATGGATCCAGACCTTTCATCTGTTCCCAGTACATTACAAGACTTGTGGAACCATCTTCTGCTTCTTTGTCAAGCTGTGTTCTTGTCCAGTCAAATACCGGCATAAAATTATATGTCACACATTTAATCCCGTATTTTGCACATCTGCGGATAGACTCGCAATAATTCTCAATGTGACGGTCCCTTCCCGGTCTTCCAAGTTTGATCTCTTCCGTTACCGGAATGGATTCTACAACATCAAAAATCAACCCATGCTCCCGGCATTCATCTACCAGATGTTTGATACTTTCTTCCGGCCATACTTCTCCCGGTTTTACATCATAGACAGCGGAAACGATAGAACGCATTCCCGGAATCTGACGAATCTTATCTAATGTTACCGGATCACTGTCTCCGTACCAACGAAATGAACTCTTCATTGAATTTTCCTCCTATTCAAGAATGCCTCGGCATTCCTGCTCAGTTATTTTACTGCTTTTTTAATACTTCTTTCTTCAAGAATGCCTCGGCATTCTTGCTGCGAGGTGCACGTCATGCAATTGCATGACATACTTCTACCTTTTACAGCTTCACTTTTACAACAATCTTCTTCACCGGACATGGACCATTCTTTGTCATACGTCTCGGTGCATGTCCGTCTTCCGGTGGAACAATGGCAAAATCTCCGGCCTTCAGGATTACAGAGCCTGCATCGTCTGGCTCATTGTAGAAAATCAGGTCTCTTTCTGCATCGTAGTCCATAGAAGGTGTCAGATTTTTCACCGGCTCATACCCAAAGCATTCTTCTCCTTCTACCACATACTGTACATCAAAATATTCCAGATGACTTTCAAATGCACATTCTTCTACAGTCATAGTTGTATAGCTCTGCACACTTGCATAAACTTCATCTCCATCAATCTCTGTTCTTCCGATCGGAAGTGATGCAAGATCTGTTTCTCTTAAAAATGTAAATGCTTTTTTAAACTTATCACTGAGGTAATCATACTTCTCAGCTAATGTAATATTCGTTGTTAACATTTATTTCCTCCTACAGTGTTCACTGCTTCTTTGTCATGTTCATGATTTCATCGTATAGTCCCCATGCTGCATTCTTATCATAAGAATACACGAGAAGTACATCTAACATATACGGGGACACCTTCAAATCCAGAAGTTTCCCTGCGAATGCCATAGCCGCAATCTCAGAAAGACAGGAAATCGTAGATTTATTGGAAAACGGTTTTCTCCAGAGTTCTACCCTTTCTGTTCTTGTATAGATTTCTTTCACGTGCTGCTCCTCTACTGCATGAAATAATTCATGAGCAAGCAATGTATTGGTAAGATTTTCTCTGCGAAGCAGATCACATCCACACTCTTCTTCCAATCTTGAAGCTTTATCCACACAATCCGTAAAGATAGTGATCTCGTCCGGTTCTACAAATTGAGCAAAAAGCACCAGACCGCCTCCTACCGGGACTTTTGGAGTTTTTACTTTCATCCCAAGTTTTTCAGCTAATTCTCCCGGATTTCTCGTTCCTGCCTCGCGATTTTTTCAGCCCACTCTCGACCGCAATCATTTGCTTTGTGCGTATACTGCATTTTCTGCTCGTTACTGAACCTTCCTTCTAAAGGCTCTCTGCTAAATGCATATTTTCCCCAGTCTTCCTCTGTCAAAGCCCCCAGTTTCTCTATCATTTCCGGAAACGGAACTTTGGGATATTCCGGCATAGAAAAGGCAGTACCCTTTCCTGAAAATGCGTCTATAAGTCTGTTCCACTTTTCCTGTCTTCCCATATATTTTATACCTCTGCATCCTTAGATGCCACGGATCATGATTGATCTATAAACTGTTCTTTGCTCCTACGATGATGACATCATCACCTGGATCTATCATCTGCATTTCCACTTCCATCAGCATCATGATCTTATCAAGGTCTACAGAACCTGAGAAATCCATGACCCGGGCTCCGGCGCAAATATAGTAATCCGGGCGCAGGATGGCATCCTGCTGATAAATCGCCAGTTCTTCCCACATCTGAGAGACCACATTCCGGTAGCTTCCCGCTTTACAAAGAAGAGCTTTTCCATCATTTCTCTGCACTTTGATAAATCCTTTTTTATCCAGAATACGAACCGGATGTTTTCCTTTGCCTTCTATAGCAAATACATAGAAGTTCTTTGTTGCACATTCTTCATTTACTTCTGACGGAGCAACCTTCAAGTCTTCAGCCGCCAGTTCTCTTGCTTCCTTAGCTGTACACTCTTTTAAAAGGTCCGTTGTCTTAACTTCTGTTGATCCAAGGGCAATGGCTGTCAGTTTTGATGTCTGCGGATCGATCTCAATATGTACATCTACGCTGTCTGCTGCCGCACCACTTTCTACAGCCTTATCAATTGCCTCAGCTTTGATGGAGCGGATATCTTCCGGTGTCGGGTTCGGAACAACACGTTCTACAACGTCTCGTACCATTGCAAGCGCAACTCCGATAGAAGAAATAACTTCTGCATTGTCCGGGATTGAATAGCGCAGTCCCATTTTATCAGAACAGAATCCGATAAGAGCCGCTGCTCCTCCACCAACTCCGACCAGACTGATCTGGTCTTTTTCCAGACGGTATTTGTCAGCCAGATCCATAATGATCGGCTCAATCTTTTCGTAAGCCCTTGTCAGGATCTGAGTTGCAACTTCTTCTACAGTTTTTCCCATGTAATCTGCCAGCGGCTGCATTGCCTTTCTTGCTGCATTCGCATGTCCATACGCAAAATCTTCCGGCTTAATAAGACCAAGCACATTGGCTGCACATGTATTCGTAATGGTGATACGTTTTCCATTCTTTAATTCGATTGCAACATAGTCCTCCGGATCTCCTTCTTTCGGGCTGAAGAATACAACTTTCGGATCTACGATTTCTTCTTCCGGTGTAAATACTGCATAATCAAGACCTGCGATATGTGCGGAACGTGGTCCTACATCTTTTACTCCGTTCTTATCTGCACGAACCATACTTCCTCCGGCAACACCGAGAACTCGTACATCTAAGCTGCTGATATATGTACGATGTCCGCCAACTACAGAATAGTCGATAGCAGGACGTCCATCTTTGATAACACCGATATTGGTCGTTGTTCCACCTACTTCAAAGTATACACCATTAGAAGCACGCAGATACATCAGACTTCCCATAACAGATGCAGCCGGACCGGATAACATGGTCAGTACCGGACGTTTTTTCATCTCACTGATCTCCATAACTCCACCGTCACCACGCATGATCATCAGCGGAACTTCAACACCTGCACTCTTAACACTTTGCTCTGTAGAGTTTGCAGTGTTAAGCATTTTCGGAAGAATAGACGCATTGATCGCTGCTGTACGGGTACGTCTTGTCAGTCCGTAAAGTTTTGTGATCTCACTGGCTGCTGTTGCTTCAAGTCCCATGTCTTTTGCAATCTTGCAGATGCCAGTCTCATTTTCCATATCATCTACGCCGAAAGACTCACTGGCAACGATAACCTCTGCGCCATCTCCAACTAAAGATTTAATCGTGTCTGTCACAGCCTGGTCGGACAGTTTTTCATCACAGATGTAACGATTCTTAAGACGGATAAAACGTCCAGACCCAAGATTAATGTCTTTCATATTTGTCTGAGCTTTTGCAATGAGTCCGCCGATTCCTTTCGGGCCGACACCAACAACACCAACCTTTGCAACGTCACCTTCAATCAAGGCATTGGTTGCCTGGGTCGTAGAATGTGCTACGAAAATGACATCTTTCGGGTCAATATTATTTTCCCGCAGACAATTCTGAAATGCTGCTACAACACCGGCTGCTACGCCTGCTTTATCATCGTGAGTTGTCTTTACGGAAGATTTTCCAATTATTTCATGTGTGGCATTGTCAATGGCAACCGCTTTTGTATGTGTTCCACCTACGTCAATACCCATACGTACTTTTCTATCACTCATTTTTTCACGCCCTCCTTAACCGAACATAACATATGTGATTGCCTGCATAATGATACATACAAGCCATGCATATGGCAGTGTCATCTTCAGATGTTCTCTTGTGGATACTTTTGAGTAGCTTACTCCCCATGCGATCCAGCTCTGTGTCATACAGATTGATACATTCATTGTAATAGAAGGAATGACCATCAGTGCATACAGATATGGTGTTGGGAATCCGATTCCTTTCAGGATTCCAAGTGTTGCAGCTCCGCAGCCGAACAGTGTAAATGGTCCACGGAACAGTCCAAGTGGCGCAAGAATTGCAAATACAATGCTGATAACCAGTGTATTATTTGGAATAATATTTCCAAGAAGTGCATTAAAATATGGCACGCAAAGCTCCGCTGCTTTGTTGAACATCGGAATCATAAGCAGGAATCCTACCAGCGGTGCAGTGTCAACAACACCATCATAGAAATCCTTATTCAGTACACGGCATGCACCGCGAAATGATGTCAGTTTCTTACATACGAATAATGCATAGAAACTTCCAATTGTAAATCCAAGAATGATCGGTACATTAAATACTACAAGAAGTACAACCGGGATGATCGGTGCGATCAGAGCAATTGTCGGAACATATCCCGGGCGGGCTTTTCTTGCTGCAGATGCGCTCCATGCATGAACGGTTTTCTTCTTTCCAAGTGTCACAACACACATAACAATTACTACAAGAAGCTGTACTGCAACTCCGATGATCGCCCAGTGAAGACGTGCAGGATCATCATAAGTGATGAGCTGTTTTCCATCTTCTCCAAGGAAGAATCCGAGGAACTGTCCGGTAAGTACCGGATTTAAATACATTCCGGCTCCGACACTCATCATGAAGGATCCGATGGAAAGTGTCTTAGGAATACCAAGACTCATAAGGATTGGAAGAATGATCACTCCAATCGCTACAACGGCACCTGCGCCAAATAATGTTGAAAAGATTGCTGTTGTAACTGTAGAAAGTAATACACAGATGATAACTGGTTTGTCTCCACCAAGCTCAACCGCTTTACGGATCAGTGCATCTGCAATACCTGTCTGAAGAAGAACACGTCCAAACCATGCACCAAATACAACATTTACAAGTACATTTCCCCAGCCTTCCGGACCGGACTGGAAAACTTTTGTAATTGCATCAACAACACTGATATCCGTGATTCCCGGATAAGAACCAATAAATTCCGGATTTGTCGCAAATGTATTTCCAATAAGTGGAAGCACTGTCCAAATAATTGCCATAATCAGCATACCCATCATCAGGTTACCGCCGCGCACTGCGTATACGGCCAACCCTACAAATGAGATGAGCAGCAGGATTCCAATAATATATTCCATGATATTTCCTCCTGTATCAAAGATTCTTTATGATTTCTATAACCTCTTTTAAATTCGAAACTTTCGCATCCCACAGGCCTTCTTCTTTCTTAGGTGCCGGGGACAGATCGGGGATTACAATCGCTTTGCAGCCAGCATTTTTTGCAGCCTTCAGACCATTTGGGCTGTCTTCCAAAACAAGACATTTCTCTGTCGGAACTCCCAGCGCCTCTGCCGCAGCTATGAAGATATCACCAGCAGGCTTCGCTGCCTTCACTTCATCACCGCACACTGATGCACTGAAATATTCTGTTACATTTGCCATATCCAGATAACCCATCGCTTTCTTGCGGTTTGTCGAGGTTGCGAGCGCCGCCGGAATATTTTCTCTTTTCAAATACTCCAGCAGCTCCACCAGTCCTTTCTTTACCGGAAGCCCATTCTTATCGATCCATTCTTTTGCATATACCGTCCGAAGCGTAAATGCTTCATCATACAGCTCTTCACTTCCAAATGCTTCTTTGAAATGTCTTCGCTTTTCTTTTTCTCCGGTTCCACGAAAAGAAGCGATCAATTCATCTTTCATATGAATGCCAAGCTTTTTTCCTGCATATTTCCAGCCTTCGTATCCGATTCTTTCCGTATCGAACATAAGCCCGTCCATATCAAAAAGTACTCCCTGAATCATTGTTTCTTCCTATTCTATATTTTCTAATTATTATTACATCTTCAGAACAGATTCCCATACTTCTTCAACAACCGGGATTCCCTGTTCTTTGTTCTCTTTGATGTTCTTAAGCTCTAACTCTCCCGGATAAAGAACTTCTCCGTCCTCTTTGATCGGCTCAGAAGATTTCACATCTGCAAGAATCTCATCTACAATTGCATCTGTCTGCTCCACTGTGTTGAACTTTGTAGGATCTACTGCAATCATAATCTGAGTAAGTCCAATCTCGTCACCGAATGTTCCGATTTTTGATACAGAGTTTCCATCTGTGAGAACTGTTGCGATCAGATCCAGCACGATGGAAAGTCCACTTCCCTTCCAGTATCCCATCGGAAGCACACGCCATGTCTTCTCGATTTCTGAAGGGTCTGTTGTGAGTTCTCCCTTTGTATCATATCCTCCCGGCACCGGAAGTTTCAGTCCTTTCAGACGGCAATCTTCAATCTTTCCATAAGAAAACTGAGATACAGCACAGTCGATCATTGCATGTTCCCCATTAGAACGAGGCACTGCCATAATCAACGGGTTATTTCCGATCTTGCGGTTCAGTCCACCCCATGCAGGCATGTTCGGCATTGTATTAGACCAGCAGATTCCGATACAACCATGATCTGCTGCAAGCCAGCCATATGTACCACCACGCATCCAGTGGTTATTATTTCCAAGAGCTACACAACCAATTCCATTCTCCTTCGCAAGCTCGCATGCACGATCCATTGCACGTTTTGCATTCAGAGGTCCAAATCCACGATGTCCATCCCAACGTTCAATCGCTCCCATCTTCATCTCACAAGTTGCTCTTGCATTCGGATCAATCTCACCTTTCTCCAGGTAGCTGACAACTCTTGGAAAACGGTTCAGTCCGTGGGAGTATACACCAGCCAGACTGTTCTGTGCGAAAATGATTGCCGCATTCTCGGCATCTTCATGAGTGAATCCTTTTTTCTCTAATACTCTTGCAAACTCCTGCACCATTACATCATATTGAACTCTCATATTAATCTCCTTTCAATTTTGAGAAAATATTATTGAAAATTTATAGAAGCGCTTTCTTTACTTTTCATTATATTTATTTCACTCGTTTTGTCAATTTCATGCGCATATTTTTATTTTTTTCGGCATTATGTTCAAATTCTAGCATTTATTTTAGTACAAAATAACGATTATTTTTTAACAATCTTTCATATTTTATGCAAGCGCTTTCAGTTTATTGAAGGTTATGAAGAAAAAAAAGCAGAGGTACTTTCAGTTTTTCTTTCTGAAAATCCTTCTGCTTTTCATAGCTCTATCTGCAATCTTTCACCTATATCGTCTTTTTTGTTGTCTTATGTCAGCTTATGTTGTCTTTCCTTCCACCAATTCCGGCTGGATCACACAGGAAGAGTACACATCCGTCTGTTCAATCAAACTTGTAAGGAGCTGCACGCTCATCATCGCAACCATCTCCGGCTTATTGTCAATAGTCGTAAGACGTGGTTCACAGATTCTTGCATATTCTGAATTATTGTACCCGGTAACCGCTACATCTTCCGGTACTCGAAGTCCGGCACGCAATGCCGCTTTCACCGCTCCCGTTGCTGTAATGTCTTCTCCACAGACAATGGCTGTAAATTTCTTATTCTCGGCAATCAGTTTTTCTACCGCTTCGATTCCTCCACCGATACTTCTGTCCGTATCGATCACATATTGCTTCGCGTCACTAACACCGTGACTTTCCAATGCTTTTATAAACCCTTCACTTTTTAACCTGGCACTGACCGTATCCATATCCTTTAGATAGTACATATCAAGGTGCCCTCTTTTTAGCAGATGTTCCACTGCCAGAGAAACGCCATATCGGTCATCAACTAAGACAGAATAGGAATTCGGCAGTTCCAGTTTTCCATTCGCAAGCACTACCGGTGTATTCTTGATCATATTTCCAATTTCATCTTTTTTGCAAAGTGTATTAAAAATTGAACCGACCAGTACGATTCCATCTACTTTTTTCTCAAGCATTGTCTTTAAATACTTGGCTGTCTCTTCCAACTCACCACCCGTATTACAGATTGCGACCTCGTACCCTCTGTGGCTAAACTCCCGTTCAATTGTATAAACAGTTCTCGCATAATGCGGCACGCGGATATCCACAGTCAGTACTGCAACCGTCTTCATTGTTTTACTTACCATACCACGTGCAATCGCACTGGGCGTATAATCATGCTTGTCCAATATTGCTTCTACTTTTTTTCTTGTAGCAGCATTCACATTCCCTTTGTTATTCATAACACGAGAAACCGTTGATATAGAAACTCCGGCTTCTTTTGCTATATCATATATATTCATCTTTTTCCTCTTTTCACTGCTTTGCATTGCATACCAAGCTCTTATGAAAGCGCTTTTATACTATGAGGATACGTGATTTCAAAGGGATTTGTCAAGAGATTATTGATGAAAGTAATTTTTCAAATTAATTTCACTATAACACACTAGTCATAAAATCCAAGAACGTCCATGCTGTCTCACTTTTACAACCGTTTTATTCTTACCTCAACTGTAAAATCAATGAATAGAGCAAAAAATGAGACAATCTCATTTTTCAATTACAAAAGAGAGGAGCATTTATATGCCAAAACCAAAGACAGCCACTGGAGAAAAGAACTTAATCAGTAAAAGACTCATCGAGCTTCGTGAGAAAAACCATATGTCCCAGCGGATGCTTGCTCATCAGCTTCAACTGCGCGGCTATGATATGGACAAAAATGTAATTACAAGAATTGAAACAAATAAGCGCTTTGTTACTGATGTTGAAATCAAAGCATTTTCTGAAGTTTTCGAAATATCTTATGAATATCTCATTGATGGAAAAGAAAAGTAATGCGGGTGGCTTCGCATTACTTTTCTTTCCTATCATATCCATTCTAAGATCAGTGTCCTGATCAAATCAAGTCGAA
>OGCQ01004960.1_pt1 | contig 10227 bp, 7 predicted proteins | sample 1570161 | NCBI WGS metagenome assembly OGCQ01 (sample SAMEA4384402, study PRJEB24528) | human gut metagenome
GGTTCCAGACTCTGAACAACCTGAAGCATCCGGGCTACTTCATCCTCTTCTGTCTCCAACTGGGCAGCAATCTGCTCTGTTTCTTCCGTCAGATAACCTCTGGAATCCAGCAGATCGATCAGATACTCCGCAATTGCCTGCTCCCTATCAGTTAAAGGAATAGTCACCAACTGACTGATCAGGTACTCCGCCAAATCTTCCCCTCTGCTGTCACTGACATTCCACATGTCCTGATTGTCATCATCATCACTGCTGTACTCTTCGGAATAATAGACGCGATTCTGTTCGTCACTGCTTGCCAGCCACTCCAGCTTCTTCTGAAGTTCTGCATCCCTTTCTGATTCTCCGGTCTTATCATACTTCTCTTCTATATCAACAACGGGATTCTCTACCGCCAGTTCCTTAAGATAAGTGTCCAGTTCCTGTGCACTCATTTGAAGAATTTCTGTCGACTGAATCATTCGTTGTGATAATCCGAGAGTCTGAGTAACTTCCATTTTCAGATCCACATTAGTTCCTCCCTTATTTAACAATAACACTCTTTCATTTATTCATTATAATCTATTTACCGTCAAAATGCCACATAAAACCGCATGATCTTATCAATTTCATCAAAACACATCGCTTTTTTCCTTTTCCTCACTGAAGTTCATCTGTCCCTGGTCATTCTAATCTTTGTCAATTTTGTTTTTCTTTCTTAAATTTCATCTCATATTTTAGATATAATTGCCTATTGTTTTTTATTGTTCATTTTTTGTCAACCCCTTGTTTTTAGAAGCTTTACACATATTTTACGCATCGTCTTTATCCATTTTTATTGATATTATTCATTTTAAGTATAATTCTATTCCATTTTATCAAAAAAGATGTATTTACAAATTGTATGATTTTACATATAATAAAGGTGTATCGACATGTATCTTTTATTTCTAAAAGATAATGATAAAAAGGAGGAACTTTAAAATGGCAAAATTAATGACAGCCGAAGAGGCAGTAAAAGCCTATATCAAAGACGGTATGACAATCGCTACTAATGGTTTTGTTGGTGCAGTACAGCCAGAGGGCATGATGAGAGCGATCCAGAAATCATTCCTTGAAGAAGGTACACCAAGAGACCTCACACTTGTACATGCAGCTGGTCAGGGCGGCGGTGCAGACGCTGAAGGTAATGTGGTAGGACAGGTTAACCACCTTGGCGAAGAAGGTCTTCTTAAGAAGATTATCGCTGGTCATTATTCACTGGCTCCAAGAATCCAGAAACTTGCTCTTGAAAATAAAATTGCTGCATATAATATGCCACAGGGCTGTATCTCCGAATTATTCCGTGAGATCGCTGCTCACAGACCAGGTCTGATCACACATGTAGGTCTTAACACATTCGTTGACCCAGATGTTGAAGGCGGTATGCTGAATGATAAAGCACGTGAAGAAGGTAGCTATGTTAAGAAAGTCAACTTCAACGGCGAAGAAAAACTGTTCTACCCTAGCTTCCCTATCGATGTAGCACTTATCCATGCATCTTATGTTGATACACAGGGTAACTGCTCAATGGAAGAAGAAGGTACACTTGCTGATATCCTTCCAATCGCTCAGGCTGCTTACACATCAGGCGGTAAAGTTATCGTTACTGTTGAGAAGAGCCACTATGTTGAGTATGGTTCTCTTGATACACGTTTTGTTCAGGTTCCTGGTATCTATATCGAAGCAATCGTTCTTGTTGACAGCGACTGCGCTATGCAGACAAATGGTTCTTACCACAATGAAGCTTTCTCAGGTGAGAAGAGAATCCCTATGTCTGCTATGGAACCAATGAAGATGAATGCTCGTAAGATCATTGCTCGTCGTTGTGCAATGGAACTTAAAGCTGGTGCTGTTGTTAACCTTGGTATCGGTATGCCAGAAGGTGTTGCCAATATCGTAGCAGAAGAAGGCATCGAAGGTATGGTTCTTACAACTGAGTCCGGTACAATCGGTGGTGTTCCTGCTTCAGGCGGAGACTTCGGTGTTACAACTAACCCGGATACAATCCTTCACCAGAGCTTCCAGTTCGACTTCTATGATGGCGGTGGTCTTGATATCGCTTTCCTTGGTCTTGCTCAGTGCGATAGCCATGGTAACATCAACGTATCCAAGTTCGGTCCTAAGATCGCAGGCTGCGGTGGTTTCATCAACATTACTCAGAACACTCCTGTTGTAGTATTCTGCGGTACTTTCACAGTTAAAGGCAAGAACAAATTCCTTAAAGATGTTGAACAGATTACATTCTCAGCTGACTTCGCTAACAAGACAGGTCAGAAGGTTCTCTATGTAACAGAATGCTGCGTATTCAAACTTACAAAAGAAGGCGTAGAACTGATCGAAGTTGCTCCAGGTCTTGATATTGAGAAAGATATCCTTGCTCATATGGACTTCAAACCTATCATCAAAGATGTTAAGGTTATGGATGAAAGAATCTTCAAAGATGAGATCATGGGTCTTGCTAAATAATAAGCCATACATAACAGTATGAATCCTTTTAGCCGGTATGCTTGATGCATACCGGCTTTTTTGACATCATATACTATTCTAAAATGATCATGGAGACTTTATGCCATGAAACACTCCCTTTCACTCTTTCTGAAAACAGGCTGCACAGTCTGCACACTTCTGCTCCTCTCTCTGGCTGTCTTTCACGTTTTCAAGCCATCCCTTTCCTCACTTCCTGTCTTCGCAAGGTTTGAACGCAAATTGCCCATTTACTGTGTGGACACCGACAAACCGCAGGTTGCTCTATCCTTTGATGCGGCCTGGGGCAATGAGGATACTGAAACCCTGCTTTCCATTCTCGCCAAATACAATATCAAAACCACATTTTTTATGACCGGAGGCTGGATTGAATCTTATCCCGAAGATGTAAAGAAAATCGCTGCAGCAGGTCATGATCTCGGGAATCATTCCGAAAATCACAAACAGATGTCTCAGCTCTCTTCCGATGAATGTCTCGCTGAAATTCAAAAACCTCACGATAAAGTCAAAGAACTCACCGGAACAGAAATGACACTTTTCAGGCCTCCTTACGGTGACTACAACAACACATTGATCGAATCTGCCAACACTCTCGGCTACCATGTGGTCCAATGGTCTGTCGATAGTCTGGACTGGAAAGACTACGGCGCTGACAGCATCGTGGACACCATATTAAACCACAAAGCGCTTGGAGACGGCGCTATCATCCTGATGCACAATGGTGCCAAATACACAAAAGATGCATTGGAGCGTGTTATCACAGGTCTTCAGGACAAAGGGTATGAAATCGTCCCAATCTCCCAGCTAATCTACACAGAAAAATATCATATGGACAATACAGGGCGCCAATTCAAAGACGAATAAACTGGATTTTTACCTTAAAATGTATTATACTATTTACTGAATATATCACGCATTTGCAAAATTTTTTGGATAATAATCAAGGAACTATTTTGTAATGACGAATAAGATGAGGTGAAAGAAATGAGCGTTACACGCCGCAAATTCGGCAAAACCAAAGATGGTGAGCCTGTCACATTATATACGATTACCAACAAAATGGGCAACTCCGTTTCCATTATGGATTATGGTGCCACTGTTCAGTCTATCAATATTGTAGACGCCGAGGGTGAAGTTATCGACTGCTGTCTCGGTTACAATACAGTTGCAGAATACGAAGAACACACAGACTTCATGGGGGCCTGTATCGGCCGCGTGGGCAACCGCATCGGCGGAAGCAGTTTTTCTCTGAATGGCCAGACTTATACACTGGCAGCCAATGAGGGTGAGAACCATCTCCATGGCGGTTTGAAAGGTTTTGACAAGCAAATGTTCAAAGCCAAGATCGACAGTGATGATACCGTTACTTTCGGCCGTATCTCACCTGACGGCGAAGAAGGTTATCCCGGTGAATTTATGTTCATCGTCAGCTATACATTTGATGACTGTGACAATTTTGTTATGAACTACACAGGCTGGAACAACTCTGAGACACTGGATACCATTGCCAGCATCACAAACCATACTTATTTTAACCTTTCCGGAGAAGATGCCGGCTCTATTCTGGATCATACACTGGAGCTCTACGCTTCTTCTTTCACAGAGGTTGATGAACATCTGATCCCAACTGGAAAGCTTTTAGACGTTGAGAATACACCTTTTGACTTCCGTAAAGGCAAAACCCTTGGTCAGGATATCAACGCCGATCATCCACAGTTGAAACTGGCCGGTGGCTATGACCACAACTTCTGCATTGACGGCGACGGCATGCGTCCATGCTGCACACTCATGTCCCCAAAGACACGACTTAAGATGTATGTCAGTACAGATATGCCCGGTGTTCAGATCTACACCGGCAACTTCATCTCCGAATCAGAAGGCAAAGCCGGTACAGATTACCATCACCATGACGGCATCGCCATTGAGACACAGTTCTACCCTGATGCGCTCAACCATCCTGAATTCCCGTCACCGGTACTGAAGCCTAGAAAAGAATATCGCTATACAACCGTGTACCAGTTCTCTGCCGACGAATAAAACTCTTCGTACGGCTGAATAATTGATGGAGCGCTCCATTTATGATTTAACCAAACAAAAAGATGAACAGTTTCTGGGATTTTAACAAAAGATCGAGCAATTCTTTTTCAAGTTGTATTAGCCGCCCTTTACTTATTCAGACAATATAAAAAACTCTAATGTGGCAATCATTTGTTTATATAAACGCTTCGCGCTTAATACACAAAGATAGTACGGTCTAATAACTTGAAAATGGAATTAAAATGAGTCTACTCACACAAGTGCTTCATCGTTGGCCGGTCCTTAGGCGGCGTCTTTTGCCGCCTTATGTACCGTTGCCAAACGATGGCAGTGCAAACGTGCTTGTGTGAGTAGACTCATTCTAATTCCATTATAAGTACTCTAAACCGTACTTCGTTTATCTATTAGCGCGAAGCCTCTTTCTATAACCAGGCTTTAATCTTAGCATAAATACCTGCTGCATCCAGACCGTACTTTTCAAGCAGTTTGACTGCCGGTCCGGATTCACCGTATACATCGTTCATGCCGATCTTCAGTACTTTCACTGGTTCTCTCTCGCATAATACATCGCAAACTGCGCTGCCGAGACCACCGATGACGGAGTGCTCTTCTACTGTTACGATCTTGCCTGTCTTCTTGGCTGCTTCTGCAATTAAATCAGCATCGATTGGCTTGATTGTATGGATATTGATAACCTGTGCATGAATGCCCTCTTCTTCCAGCTTAGCTGCTGCCGCCAGAGATTCATTAACACAAAGGCCTGTTGCCACGATTGTCAGATCTGTGCCTTCCTTTAAGACAACGCCCTTGCCAATCTCAAACTTATAATCCGGACGGTCATTGATGACCGGTACTGCCAGACGGCCGAAACGCAGATAAACAGGTCCCTGGTGCTCATAAGCAGCCTTTACAGCAGCTCTTGCTTCTACATCATCAGAAGGATTGATCACAACCATGCCCGGGATTGTACGCATCAACGCGATATCTTCGTTGCACTGATGAGTAGCACCGTCTTCACCAACAGAGATACCGGCATGAGTAGCACCAATCTTCACATTCAGATGCGGATAGCCGATACTGTTTCTGATCTGTTCAAAAGCACGGCCCGCTGCAAACATTGCAAAAGAGCTTGCAAACGGCACTTTGCCAGTTGCAGCAAGACCAGCTGCGATACCCATCATATTGCACTCAGCAATACCACAGTCGATATGTCTTTCAGGAAATTCCTTCTTAAAAATACCTGTCTTGGTTGCTTCAGCAAGGTCAGCATCCAGAACGACAACCTCTTCATGTTCCTTGCCAAGCTCTACCAGAGCATGACCATAGCTTTCTCTTGTAGCGATTTTCTTTACTTCTGACACAGTGCTTCACCTGCTTTCTCTAATTCATCCATGGCGATGGCATACTCTTCGTCATTCGGAGCCTTGCCATGCCATCCGGCTTTATTCTCCATGAAAGATACGCCTTTGCCCTTCACACTCTTCAGAATGATGGCTGTAGGCATGCCCTTTGTCTCTCTTGCTTCCTTGAAAGCAGCTCTTAATGCCTCAAAATCGTGGGCATCCACATCTGCGATCACATGGAAATTGAAAGCTTCAAACTTCTTGTCAATCGGATATGGTGAGCAGACATCTGCAATATTGCCGTCAATCTGAAGGCCATTGTTATCAACGATCACAACCAGGTTGTCCAACTTGCGGTGGCCGGCAAACATGGAAGCCTCCCAAACCTGCCCTTCCTGGATCTCACCATCACCCAGTAATGTATAAACACGGTAGTCATCATGGCTGAGCTTAGCTGATAAAGCCATGCCGACTGCCGCTGAAATTCCCTGTCCTAATGAACCTGAAGACATATCAACACCCGGAATATGCTTCATATCCGGATGACCCTGAAGATAAGAACCGATGTGACGCAGTGTCTTCAGATCTTCTACAGGGAAATAACCTCTCTGAGCCAATACAGAATAAAGTCCAGGTGCAGTATGACCCTTAGACAGAACGAAACGGTCTCTGTCTGCTTTCTTAGGATCTGCAGGATCAATATTCATCTCCTCGAAATACAAATACGTAAATACGTCTGCTGCCGATAAGGAACCGCCCGGATGTCCTGCCTTTGCAGAATGTACCGATGTTACAATCCCCTTGCGGACTTCATTGGCAATTTTCTTTAATTCAATAACGTCCATTTTTACCTCCTATGTGCGCTTTTCTATGGCACTAATTATCAATCAGGCAACTTCCACTATACCACATCCGCCGCCGAATTAAAAGCTGTTTTCCGATTTTAAAAGAAAATTCTTCTTTCTGTCAATCATTTCATCGATTCGCTCAATATAGTCTTTGACACTCTTGACATTTTCCACACGCTCAATGCGATGACCATCTTCGCTATTAAAAACAAATTTTGAAGATGCGCCGGCTCCAAGCGCCAGAATCGTCTGCTTCTCCTCCATGATCAGAATATTATAAAGGCCCTCACAGCCCTTTCTGGCATAACCTACATTCTCAAGATTACCTGCAATATTTTTCTGACGATACAGATAATAGGTCTCTGCCCCGATAGCCAGGGCTCCTTCATGGCTGATGCCGATCATACGGTTTACCTCATCAGCTCCCGCAACCGGAAACTGCTCTCTGTTCTGATTCAGGAAAGCCGCGCGCTTCAAAGCCAGGGAATGCACCGTCACACTGTCCGGTGCCAGATCCACAATCGCATCCATGGTCCGCTGCATATGCCTGCCCGTCTCTCCAGGAAGACCTGCGATCAAATCCATATTGATATTGGTAAAGCCAGCCTTTCTGGCCATATGAAAAGCCTTCTTAACCTCTTCTGTCGTATGTCGCCTGCCAATGAGATCCAGCGTCTCCTGATTCATCGTCTGAGGATTGATCGAAATACGGTCAATATGATGCTTTCTCAGCACCTGCAGCTTATCCTCAGTTATGCTGTCAGGCCTTCCGGCCTCCACCGTTTTCTCACTGACATGATCCAGATCAAAATATTTTTCCAGACAGGTCAGCAGTCGATCCATCTGCAGTGCCGACAGAGACGTCGGTGTACCTCCGCCCATATAAAATGTCAGAAGCTTTCTGTCTCCCATCATTGTGGATGCAGCTTCGATTTCTTTGCACAATGCATCCAGATAATTGTCCACCTGCTTCTCCCAGACCGATAACGGATATGATGAAAAAGAACAGTAGGCGCAAATGGAAGGGCAAAAAGGAATGCCTACATACAGGCTGAATGTATGATCATAATCACACTCCTTTAAAACCTCTGCCTCATTTTCTGCCACCACCGCACACAGCTCTGCTTTCTCATCAGAAACAAGATAAGTCTCCTTCAGATACCGAATGGCATCCCCTTTGGAGGCACCTTTTTCATACATCTCCATGGGCAGCTTCGTTGGCCGAATACCCGTCAATGTTCCCCATGGCAATGTCATTCCGGTATATTCAGACAGAATATCATTTCTTCCGAGACGGTAATCTTCAAAATGACAGTTCCCTTCTTTTTCAAGACATTGCCCTTTGTTATCTTTTAAACTTAATGATGTGTAATTTTCCGTATAACGGACATCCAAACAGACATCCCACTCCTTCGCGTTCAGGACAATCTTATCTCCATAAAAGAAAGCCATCAGCAGTGAACGGATATCATTCTCATAATCCCTTCGATTCATATATAATGCAATCATTCAAATCCTCCAATAAAACAGGCCTTTAAGTTGTTTGTCTTCTTCTAAAACTGAGATAAAGCTGCTGCAAAACCGACATTCATCAGTCCTGCAGCAGCCTCCTCAATTCTCATTCATTCAATTCTAAATTAGAAAAACGGATTGTACTGTTTCTCGTATCCGATGCTTGTCACACTGTCATGGCCCGGATATACCTGCACATCATCCGGCAGGACAAATAACTGCTCCTTCACGGAACGAACAAGCTGTGACATACTGCCTGTAGGAAAATCTGTACGCCCGATGGAGCAATGGAACAGTGTATCACCACTCATCAGCACCTTCTCCTCAGGCAAGTAATAGCAGACACCGCCCTTTGTATGTCCAGGTGTATGCAGCACAATGATATCCAGACCTGCCAGTTTTAGATGCTCGCCATCCTTCACATAGATGTCTGCCTGTGTTGTATAAATCTGACCAATCATGCCGCTCATATTCAGAGAAGACTGTTTCAGAACATCCTCTTCCTCCTCATGGGCATAAACAGGTACATTGTATCTCTTTTTCAGCTCATTCAGTGCCATAATATGATCAAAATGACCGTGCGTTAAAAGAATTGCCTTCAAAGTACAGACATTCTCTTCGATCACATTGCTGATTCTCAGCGCATTGTCCGCAGGATCAATAAGAAGTGCTTCCTTTGTCTCCTTGTTTATAATGAGGTAGCAATTGGTTGCAACCATACCAAGTGTCATTGATTTAATTTCTATCTGACCCATTCTCTGCTCCTTATTCTTTAGCCAGTTGTTCTGGCGATATCATACACGCAGTCCAGACTGCGAAGTTTGTCTATAATCTTATTCAGGGCATACTTGCCGTTAATATCAAAACTGATATTGATAGTCGCTGTATTGTTCTTGCCTGAGCGGCTGGACATCGCTGTTACATTGATGTCACGCTCAGAAAATACCTGTGCGATCTGGATCAATACACCAACGCCATCATGCACATAAACATTCAGCTCTGCTTTGTAAAGACCGCCTTTGCCTTCTGCTGTGCTGTCCTGCCATTCTGCATCAATGAGACGCTGTCTCTCGATCTCAGACAAATGCAGCATATTCACACAGTCTGTACGATGAATCGATACACCTCTGCCGCGTGTAATAAAACCGACAATCTCATCTCCCGGCACAGGATTGCAGCATTTGGAAAAACGGACTGCCACATCATCAATACCCTTGACGATAATGCCGCTCTTGCTGCCCTTCTTATGAGGTTCTACAGCTGCAGACGGCTTCTGCTTCATCTCTGTCATCTGTGTCAGCAGCTGCTTATCTGTCATCTCTCTGGCTTTCTTCTTCTGGTATTCCTCAAGCAGCTTGTTGATAACCTGGCCTTCCTTCAGACCACCGTGTCCCACTGCTGCATTGACTGCATCCCAGTCACGGAAACCGTACTTGCGGATGACCTTCTCCATAAATTCCGGTTTCAGAAGATTGCTGAGGACAATTTCCTTGGCCTTGCAGTAACGGTTCAGAAGATCCTTACCCCGGATGATATTCTCTTCTTTGAACTCTGTCTTAAACCACTGATTGATCTTGTTCTTGGCCTGAGTACTCTTGACAATACTCAGCCAGTCACGGCTCGGTCCCTTGGAATTGGCTGATGTAAGAATCTCAACACGGTCACCATTCTTGATCTCATAATCAATATTCACAAGCTTGCCGTTGACTCTGGCACCTACCATCTTATTGCCCACCGCTGAATGAATGCTGTATGCAAAGTCGATCGGTGTAGAACCTGTCGGAAGATTCTTGACATCACCTGCCGGTGTAAAGCAATAGACGCTGTCAGCAAAAAGGTTCAGGTCATTCTTCAGAAGGCTCATGAATTCCTTATTATCTGACATATCTGTCTGCCATTCCAGAATCTGGCGCAGCCATGTCAGCTTCGCTTCCTCGCTGTCTTCCACATTCTTGGCATTCGGGTCTTCCTTGTACTTCCAA
>OGCQ01004962.1_pt1 | contig 10224 bp, 15 predicted proteins | sample 1570161 | NCBI WGS metagenome assembly OGCQ01 (sample SAMEA4384402, study PRJEB24528) | human gut metagenome
GCCCAGACTTGGTTCTGAAATATGCCAGAAAATATGCTGAAGTATGTCGGAAAAAAAACTTATCAGAAAATATGCTGGAAGAAGCTAAAAAGCCAGAAGATATTATGTTGTAGACGTCGGGATAAAAAGAAAATTTATCGAATATGGAGACGGTATAGTATGAGTCGAAGCTATAAACATACACCAGTTTATAAAGGGGATAAAGATCGATTTGCTAAAAAGATGGCAAATAGAAGAATTCGTCGAAGATCAAAATTGAACCCTAATGCTAGTCAGAGTGGAAAATCAAACTATTATCGGAAAGAAAATGAATCATGGGATATATGCGATTACCGTTATTGGGGAGAGCCTATCTGGAGAGAAGAATCTTGCCTTAATCTTAGAGATTATCCGAATCTGTGGCAAAAATGTTATAGGAGAAAATAAGAAAATGCATTATGTCGTTAGTGATATTCATAATGATTATCAAAAGTTTTGTGAATTATTAAAGATGATTGAATTTTCCAAAGAGGACAAGCTGTTCATCTTAGGAGATATGTTCGACCGTTCTGATTACAATCCGAATCCGGTAGATTTATATTTTAAAGTGATGGAACTGGAAGACAATTGCTCTATGATTAGAGGCAATCATGATGAATGGTTAGCGGCATACATTTTGAAATACTATCAAATGCCGGAGTGGAAAAGAAGAAAGACAGAACCATATCGGTACAATACGTTTCGATGTCTTACTCGCAGATTAGCACCAGTGGATGTTCAGAATCTTGCAAAGAAAGTTTTGGACTGGCCGCTTCAGCTAAGTATTCAGGTGAATAACGAGAAATATCTGTTCGCACATGCCATGACATCAGCACCGGAATGCACAGAGGATAAGTATTATTATTTAATGGGAAATGAGATGAATGCAGAGTACCTTCATAATGGTATAGAAGGGTATATTTCAATCTGTGGTCATAAAAACACTGCGAATCATAAAATCTGGAAAAATGAAAAAGGGAATCTTATCATGTGTGACTGCGGATGTGGATTTAGAAATGGAAAATTAGGATGTTTATGTCTGGAAACAAAAGAAGAGTTTTATATTTGAATATAATTCTAGAGGAATTTGCGACCGAGGAAGGGGAAAAAATTGAGACAAAAACATAATGCAGATTTAGAAGTACCAAAATATCTCAAACAAAAAGAAAGTAATATATCTAAAGCCAATAAGAAGTCAAAACACAAGCATCAATATGAAGAATGTCTAATTAGATATAAATGGAATTGGGAAGAAAATAAAATCCATACGTCACTTAACAGCTATTGTACTATCTGTGGAAAAATCAATGACAGAATGAAGAATTCTATTGTAACAGATTATATGAAAAAAGTAGATACACCAATAGGAAAATGTTATAGACGCATCTCGGATGATACATTATATGAAAAATATCATAATAGATTACCGGTATTCTTTGTAGAAGATGTATGTAAAGATAAATACCTGGAGGTGTTGTGATTTGAATTTTAGATACGAAGATCTTAACAAAGAAATATTTGATAAGGTAGTTGCTTTTTCTTATAGTATCGGATCAGGGTTAGGTGGTCCCGGTGCAATGATTATGCTTACTAGAGATGGGAAGGAATATTTCATAGGTCAGGAGGGCTTTGAAGGCGATTGGCTTAATCCTGCAAAAACATTTCCTTTTATAGCAGATGCGTTTAATTCGGAGAAGAGTGAATGGTTTCGAATTAGTAAAGAACATGCATCCGAGAAAATATACTGCAGAAAAGAGTTTCGGAGTCAGATTAATAAAGTAATCGATAATTTTTGTGAGAAAAATAAATTATTGTACAATTGGGAGTCAATGATATGGCAGATTCTTGGAATAGATGACATAGAACATATTACTTATGACAAAACGAAAGAGATTCGCATGCGAGATGAAAGAGAAAGGAAACGATCAGAAGAGCATTTTAAAAGTGTTTTACTAAAGCCAGATTCCTTTGAATGGCACAAACTTTACTATAACAATTGTATTCCAGAAGATGAAGATACAGAAAAATATCTCCTTCAGGGATACTATTTGTTATTGTTTAAGAGAATCGATACAGCCAGAATTGATGGCGTAATGATGACGATTGCTTTTCAGAGAGAGCAATGCAGTGAAGGTGTGCATACAATGAATGCAAAAGTAGAAGCATATAATCTGTTTTATCGGCGGATTGAGGATGTGAGAGGAACATTGGAAATTCCTGTGGATCAAGGTAAAAGTCCGATGATAGCGTTGGAAAATTCATTCTCGGAAAATCTTTCATGCTACAGTGTTAATACAAGAGGTGAATTTATCAGATCATATAGTTCGTTGGAAGAAGCAAAAATAGGAGCTATGTATTGGCTTAAAGTATGGGGTGGAATTGATAGTGAGAATGTCATTCCTTATGGAACTATCCGTAGCGATGAAGAAGAGGTTCATAAAAGAGACGTTCGAGAAGCTGAATTGTATATGACTTTCATCACAAGATATGCGGATGTTATCGAGGTGATTAAAAAATATGATTATCCGGGGAATGCTGCAGATGAAGTGGCAGAAGTACTTGGAATTACTCGCAACGAAGTCGGGTTCATATATGATATGTTCGATCCGGGATTGTTTTCAGCTTCAAGGATTCGGACGATAAAGACAATGTTAGAAGATACTCTATGAGATATTATTAATTTCACATTGTATACGAGCAGTCAGATCCCTTGAGCGAAGCAAAAACAGGGGAAAGAAGAGGGAGTATTATGCGTAGAGAAGATATGATAAGGATATTTGAAGATACAATGTTACTGTGTGATACAAATGAAATTCTAATGAATAAGATTAATTATTCTATGAATCACAACCGGGTGATATCGGACGAAAATGAATACGATATTTTCAAGAATCTTATACACGGACATGAAACAGGAAAAGAAGCAAAGATTATCGTTTCAAAGAAAAGAAGCTTTGAGGCGGCTTCAGAGTATAAAGGAAAACATATCAGTGTGCTAAACTTTGCTTCAGCAACCAATCCGGGTGGCGGGGTGACAAAAGGAGCCAGTGCTCAGGAAGAATGCTTATGTAGAATCAGTACTTTGTACAAATGTATATCAGCAAGTGAGATTACAGAAGCATTTCATAAAAAACACAGATATGCATTGAAAACAGGAAAGATGAATTCTTTTTATAATGATGATTGCATACAAACGTGCGACGTGACGGTATTTAAGAGCGATACTGCCAAACCGGTTCTTTTATCGGAGAAAGACTGGTTTGATGTAGATGTAATTAGTTGTGCAGCACCAAATCTGAGATATATGTTACAGTATGATAAAAACTGGAAAAAGACTGTTACGGATAAAAAGTTGTTTGATATATATAAGAAGAGAATAAATCGAGTCTTAGACATAGCAAGTAGTGCGAAATCGGACGTTATTATTTTGGGAGCTTTTGGATGTGGAGCCTTTGCAAATCCGCCGGAGCTGGTTGCGAAAGCAATGCATGCAGCAATTGACGAACATAAATATGATTTTGAAACTATCGAATTAGCCATTTACTGTTCGTCGAGAGATACATTGAATTATGAGGTGTTTGCAAAGGAATTTGCTGTTTAACAGAAAAAATTAAAAAAATAATAGTAAGGCATAAATAGGACAAAAAATGTCTTAAATATGATATGATGGCATCAACAACAAAAACAGCACAAAGTAGGAGGCGCCTATGAGAGAAGAAGAACTCAGAACATCAATTAAAACAGTTTATGGAATGCTTTGGGACGTATTGGCTTTATATGAAAAAACATCCGGCTATAATGAGATTCCGAGTGAAGAGAAGAACAAAGAAATTGATATTTGGGATTATATGGGAGAAAAATTACTGGATATCAGGAAGAAAGTAGATGTTCTATTCCTTGGAGAAACAGAAGTAAAGGAAAAACTGACACAAATCGTGGATGAAACAGAAGTGTTTGTAAGAAAGTACGAAATCCCAGGGGTGGTAACAAGATGGAAGAAAATCAATCCTAAGATCCTATATTTTGATTGTGCATTTGATCTAAAGAAAGCATGCCCGAAGGAATATAGCGAAATCGCTATGGGATTGTGTGATGCAAAACTTGCATGCTATCCGGATGAAAAGCAAATGACCGATCAGGAAAAATATTTTTCGGAAATTCAGAGAAAGAATGAAGATGGAAATCTTAGATACTCAGAGGAAAGAATCTTTCAGAATGAACTGTTGAGGACACTGACGCTGGTGTTTGAGGAAGATTTTGAGGGATGGTTGTAGAAGGATGAAAGGAGAAAATAACAATGATTTATTACAAAAATTATGATCAAATTGTCAAGAAAATAACTGACGGATATGAATTTGGAAATGTATATGATTATAGAACTAATACAGAAATAAAAGCAACTATATCGAGTTTTGATGATGTTTCTTATAATTTTCATATTCTTTATGAAGTAGAATCTTCTGATTGTGAGAAAATCAAAGGTAGAAAAACAGAGATAGTGGAACAAATAAAAAATGCAAGACAAAAATTGATTGATGTGATAAAAAAGGATGACTTTTTTTGTTCAGAACGTTCTATTTCTAATGCTATTAGGTTGAATGATAATAAAGCTAGATATATATATAGTATGGGGAATACATCTAGTTGTAAAATTGATCCTAATGGAATTGAAAAATATATAGCAATATATCATAAACAGTTTTTGTATATGATTTGCTTTGAAACTTTATATGTGGATAATAAAAAAGTTAACTGCATAATTGGGAAATTACAATATTACAGATGTTTAGTAGATGAAAATGGGGTAGGACTTATCAACAAAAATGCGAAGGGAGAGTTTGATTGTTGCTATCCTAAAAAGAATAAAGATAAAGAAGAAAAGTCTGATAAGCGAGGAATTTATAATTCAGCTTTCACAGTTGAGAATGAGGCAGAAAAAATAATAACGTCATTTAAAGAATTTTTAAAAAAGCAATAAGTAGAGAAAGTAAACGTAAACATAAAGGTTAAAATCAACATGTCAAGATTCAAAGAACAAGAATTAATCCAGGCCCTAAAGTCCACCGGTGCAACAAAACAAAACCCGGCAACAGTGACAGAAATACATGACAAACTGAATGCTTTGGAAGAAATCCGTGCGGGGGAAGCCAATGAGCTTCCCCGTACGATAGATTCTCGAAGTGTATCCCGGAATCTGCGACAATTACTTGGTACAGACGAGGAAATCGAGCAGATAAAATTAGATGCAGAAGGAAATGGTTTGAAAGAAAAGAAGGATTATTACCTTGGATTCAGAAAGCGGGAAAGGAAGATAACGGGCTACTGGTATGAGAAAAAAATTGTGGAAGATGTACCGGGAGAATTCCCAAGATTTTTGATGGATGCGGTAATCTATTCCAAGGTTTTAACACCGGAATTTAAGCCGGATTATTATAGTAATCTTCAGGATATTTTTGGTTGCGGTCAGGTGAAGAACATGACAGATTTTATGGAACAAATCGTAGAATATATGCCGTATTCAGAAAGTGATGATGGTGGCATAAATGTCATGAAGAATGTGTTGGAGATTCAGGATGCAATCGACAGAAGGAAGAAGATTAAGTTTAAATTAGAGGCATATCGATACGAAGATGAAGAATTTCATCTGAAGTCGATCGGTGATCAGAATCGTTGTGTGTCACCTTTTCAGATTATGATGAGTAATGGGCGTTATTACCTGATGGCAAAAAAAGTGCATGTCCCAGATTTTCTGTTTTACCGGATCGATTTGATGAGCGAAATCCAGATACTGGATAATCTGAAAAGTGAAGAAGTGCAGAATAGTGAGTGGATGAATCCGCAGAAGTTTATGACAGCAAATCCTTATTTTTATTCTGGGATGTTAAAAGAAGATGTCATAATTGGATTTGAAGAGGAACAGGTTACGCAGATTGTAGACTGGTTTGGAGCACAGGAAAATGGATTGTACGAAATTCTGGGAACTTATTATTCGGAAAAGCAAGTGAAAAATAAGGAAACAGATTGGTTAGAAAATAAATCTGTGAAAATGGTACGGCTGAAATTTCCAAAAGTAAATATTAAAGCTTTTTCTTTTTGGCTGATGCAGTATATAGACTGTCTGGAAATTCTGGAAGGCGATAAAACTAAATTGATACTGAAAGAACGGATGAAAGAGGCTTTGGAAAGACGAATCAAATAATTAGAGCGAGAGGTAAAAATCTCTCGCTCTAATAAGATACATTTATTTTAAATATTAATTGGCTTGCGCACGTTCGGACAAAAAAAGTCCTATTATTTTTATGATATCAGATACAACAAGGATAAATGATATTCAAAAGGAAAAACTCTTTCAGATTACGAAGGCGGATATCCAAATGCTAGGAGAGGGAGAAAAGAAGGAAAGAAAATCAGGAGTAGCCAGAAAAGAATTAGACGAAATGGTCGGATTAGATTCTGTTAAAACAGTAATTCATAAAGCAATTGCCAAACATAAGATAAACAAGCTTTGTATGGAGAAAGGTCTTCAAATGGATAAAGCTTCTTTACACATGGTCTTTACAGAAAATCTGGGAACAGCAAAGACTACTGTAGCCAGATTGTTTGCAGAGATTATGAAAGATGAGAAAATATTATCAACAGGCGTGCTTGTAGAGGCAGGGCGTGCAGATCTTGTAGGTGAACATGTAGGAGCTACAGCACCAATGGTTAAGAAAAAGTTTAAAGAAGCAGAGATGAATCTGGCAGAAAGAATATGTCAGATGGACAAAACAAAAATTGCAACAGAAGTGCTGACTACCATTGAGGAAAGCGATATTCCGGCGATTCCGCTAGAAACAAAAAGGCAAATAAAGAAGATTGGATTTGCATGTTAAGTGATACCGGAAACGGTAAAATTTGGAGTGTGTTAGGGGCTTCTTAGGAATGAAAGGAGATGATTGGCATAGCTACTTATGTTGTTTCGGATATTCATGGAGAGTACGAATTGTTTATCGGATTGCTGGAGAAAATCCGGTTGAAACAGACGGATACGTTATATGTTCTTGGAGATATTCTGGACAGAGGTCCGCATCCGATTCAGATTATTCTGAAGCTTATGGAAATGCCAAATGTAGTATGTCTGACAGGAAATCATGAGCTTATGGCATTAGAGTGTCTGGAATTTTTGATGCAGGAAATCACGAAGATTTCTATCGAAAAAGTCGATGGAAAAATGTTGGAGAATCTTGTGACCTGGCAGTACAATGGCAGCAAGTCAACCATTGATGAGTTTCGGACATTGAGCCGGGAAATGCAATATGAAGTGATTGATTTTATAAAAGACTTTATGATTTACGAAGAACTGACAGCTAATGGAAAAAACTATTTATTAGTTCACGGAGGACTTGGAAATTATTATCCGGGAAAAGATATTGAAGAATATTCCCTAAAAGAATTGATATGGGACAGGGCTGAGTATGATATCCAATATTTTGAAGATACCTATGTGGTGACAGGACATACACCGACACAGGGAATTCTGGGAAATCCTAAACCAGGTTATATATATAAAGCAAATCACCATATTGCAATTGATTGTGGCTGTAATCGAAGGAATGGACGGTTGGCTGCAGTTTGTCTGGAGACAGGTCGGGAATATTATGTTGAGAGAAATTGAAAGCTTGCTGGAGAAGAAGGAGAAGTACTTTACAAAATGCATTTAGAACAGAAGTGCAGTGAGTGAGAGAGTTCGTATCTTTTTTTCAAGATAAAGAAAAGATGCGAGCATATAATTAGAACATACAAACGAGAAGAGCAATCTCTTATTTGCTAAGGATGGAGAAATTTACAATTTCAATGGGAAAAAGGTGATGCCGATCGGTGGAGCGTATAGTATCGATAAATATTATAGGATACGCAATGGTCTGCCATGGTTTGAGACAGAACAGCCGGACGAAGCGATAAAGGAATATGTTGAAAGTGGAGTTTGGATTATGTTTGAAGAGTATGAGGAAATTGTGTAAGGAGGATGCAATGAGTACAATAAAAATTACAGGTAAAGTTAATAGTGCAATTTGTTATGCAAAAGTGGTTGAAGAGGAGGCTCTTGATCAAATTAAACGTATGTGTGATTCTCCGATGTCGGAAGGTTCCAAAATTCGTATTATGCCAGACGTTCATTCAGGTAAAGGCTGTACGATTGGGACAACAATGACTATTACAGATAAAGTTGTTCCTAATGTAGTTGGTGTTGATATTGGGTGTGGTATGCTTACAGTAAATCTTGGAAAAATCGATATTGATTTTAAAAAGCTGGACGAAGTCTCACATTATATTCCGTCAGGGACGAATGTGTGGAAACCAGATGACAAAGTACCAAATTTTCTCTCGTGGGATGAAACAACAGAAGTATTCGATATAACAAATTTAGCATGTTATGATGAACTACAGAATGTAGACAGGCTGAATCGTTCTCTCGGAACACTGGGCTCCGGAAATCATTTTATAGAGGTTGATGAATCCAGTAAAGGCGAAAAGTACCTGATTATCCATACGGGATCAAGAAATATAGGAAAACAGGTTGCTGAAATATATCAAAGAAAAGCAATTGAACTTGCACGCGGCAGAGGGGATGACATACCGGATGAGTTGTGTTATTTAGACGGAGTTTATCTGAAAGACTATCTGCATGATATTGAAATATGTCAGAACTTTGCAAAACGAAACAGAGTCAAAATTTCTGAGATTATTTATAGCATGACAGGAATACCAGGTGGAATGGCTTTTCATACCATTCACAATTATATTGATACAAAAGAAATGATTTTGCGAAAAGGAGCTATTGCGGCACATGAGGGAGAAAAAGTGTTAATTCCGATCAATATGCGGGATGGAAGTATTCTGGCTGTTGGAAAAGGAAATCCAGAATGGAATTATTCAGCACCTCATGGAGCTGGAAGGATTATGTCGCGAAGGAAAGCTAAGAAAGATTTGAAACTTGATGATTATATAAAGGCGATGGAAGGAATCTATACGACATCTGTAAATGAAAATACATTGGATGAAGCACCGATGGCTTATAAAGGAGCAGAGGATATTATCGAAATGATCAGAGAGTCAGTGGATATAATTGATATATTAAAACCGATTTATAACTTTAAGAGCAGTGAGTGATTTAAAAAATTAATTTCTTGGAGAAAAAGTACCATGGGCAGAGGTGATTGATGGAAAATCTTGTTTTTATAGAAGATAATATAGAGCATATTACGATTGATGAGATTAAATCATATGTAAAAATTACAAGTAGAGGAACTTGATTAACAGAATAGCAGTAAAAATAAACAGGTAGAGTATGAATTGAGGTGTGAGGTATGATTTACGCAATGTCAGATATACATGGACAATATGAATTAATGGAAAAGAGAATAGAACAGCTGAAACCGCTGCTGTCGGATGGCAGCAGTAAGTTGATTTTACTCGGAGATTATATCGACAGAGGGAACAAAAGCTATGAGTGTCTTAAATTAGCTTACGATTTAGAACAAGAATTTGGTAAGGATAAAATTATTGTATTAAAAGGAAACCATGAGGTATGGTTCGAGGAGTTCTTATTTATGAATGAGGATGTCTGGCTTGCTGAGGATAAGGACTTCTTTACATCGGGGACATTTCTTACTGCGGAGCAGTTCAGAGAATTAGACTTTCTTCCAAACAGAGAGGCGCGGATTGAGTATGTAAAAAAATGTATTAAGGAGAATCAAAAAGAATTTATTTCATGGATGCGGAATCTTCGATTGTATTATGAGACGGATACTCAAATTTTTGTCCATGCGGGTGTGGATGAGGATATTCCAGAAGAAGAGATACAGTGGTGTACGCTTGGTACCCCAGATTATGTTATGACAGGAAAATATCCACCTTCAATTGGACATTTCTATAAGGATATTATTGCCGGACATGTCGCTGCATCGCATTTGGCCAGAGATTTTAGATTTAGAGATATTTTCTATGATGGGGAAAGTCATTATTATATTGATGGGTCAGCTGCTAAGTTTGGAAGAATACTATGCCTGGCATACGATGAGAAGCCAGAAAAATATTATCAGCTGGAAGAAGATGGATGCCGCAAAGAAATATGTGGAAAAGGAAAGTAAAAAGAGTAAATAAGTTTGCGGAGAAATGAGAATGCATTTTTATGTTACAGGTGGTCTATTCTCTAAAAGACTTCTT
>OGCQ01004964.1_pt1 | contig 10216 bp, 10 predicted proteins | sample 1570161 | NCBI WGS metagenome assembly OGCQ01 (sample SAMEA4384402, study PRJEB24528) | human gut metagenome
AAAGACCGAGGAACAGGCCATGGATAACCTGTGGCTGGAACTGCCGTGGTGGTTTGATTAAAGGGAGCGAAGAAAATAGCTTTTATACACTAAAGAATGAAATCAAAATGAATGAGAATTTATTTGGAAGTTTTAGGGAAGAATGCACATTCTAATTTTTTTAATATGGAAAGCTTTTTACGGTTGATAGCTTGTCTACTGACACCAGATTTTTCTGCTATATCTGCGATGCTCATTCCTTTAAAAACAAATTGAGATAATAAGGTCAGTTCAGAAGGTTGAAGAACAGAATGTAAATCGGAAATCAATAGTTCAGGATATTCATCGTTTGAGGACAAAGACATCTGATCGAAATCAATTTCATCAACGCTTGCGATGACAGAGTTATCTACGGCGTTTTTTCGGCTGTTAAGCGAAATGTATTGATGCCGGATAGAGGATTCAATATATTTCACTAATGTGCCGTCATCTTTTCTTTGAAGTTTGGTCAATTTTCCGGAATGCAGTAATTCGAGAAGATATAATTGTAAATCTGAATAGGCATCCTCATACTTAAGAAGAGCTGCATATTTTTTCAGTAATGGCTGAAAACGTTGGACGATTTGTAGCTGTGCAAAGGAGTTGCCGTTATATGCATTTAGAAAAAGGTCCGTATAATTCAATTTTCTTTCCTCCTTTTAAGAGGAAAGAGAAAAAATGTTAAGATTTGTAAACGGAAAAATAGATTTTTGTGAGCTAATATAAAAAGTTTACAAGAAGGTAATAGAGACTAAACAATATGTTGATAAACTTATAAAAAAGGAGAACATATATGAATTGTGCAAAAAGTGTAAAAATGATAGTGATTCTAGGTTGTATTGTGGTGAATTTGGTGGGATGTGGAATGAATGATACAACAGCATCATCAATGTCCACAGTAGTTTCGTCACAGGATACATCGTCAAGTTCATGCAATTCTGAAGAAAAAAATGATTTGCAAGATTTTTCCCAGACGTTAGTTGATTCGACCTCGGTATTTTTAGATCAAGATCAATATACTGTTTTTGAAAAAGCGCAGAAAATAGACTATGCACTTTGGGGACAATCAAGTAACTTAAAAGGACTGAATTTTAAAATTGAAGATGCTCCGACTTTTGTGCCTATGACGCAAAATGCGCCGACATATGTAAAACTGAACGGACATGATTATGAGGTCTATCAAAATTCTTATAAAGAGTTTGAAGAATATATGAAATCTATTTTTACAAATGATTTCTTGTCACAAGATTCAATTGAGAAAAAGTTTGTGAATTATAATGGAAAACTTGCCGTTTGTGATGACTATGATTTGGCACAAATTCCATATTTTACTGGATATGTGGGAGAATATTATCCGGATGATTTCTGCTCAGTGCGATACTATTTGAAAAATAAAACGGAAGCACAAGTAAATTTTGTAATGATTGCATACTATAATCCCAATGAAACGTATGAGGAACATGATGAGTATTCATATGATGACATGAATAAAGTCGAATATGAAATGCAGTTGGTAAAAGTTGGGGATGTGTGGAGAGTAAATAAATATCACTCGCCTGAGCTTGGATAAGCAGATAGTGAAAAGTGTTGCATATAATAGGCATTGAAAAATCCCCCCCGAAGCCTTTTCGAGAGTTGAGAAAAGACTTTGGGGGGGATATATGTTAAAAATGATGCTTTACAACTTATTGTTGATGAAGAGAGTAGAGATATTTAGGAGCGACGAGCGGTTGCGATATAATCACCGTATACGGTTTCATTGCGTGCAGTTCCCGCTTCCTCAAGAGTTCGAATGACACCACCAGCAGGATCAATGACGGAAATGCTGCTTGCAGAGGAGCAACTGCCAGTATAAGCAATCGCTGTGACAAAATGCGTCTTTTTGCCATCGCTACTGTTGAGCCGAATAATGATGGGAAGGTTATTGTCAATACTTGCTTTGACTGCACTGAATACAGTCGCCTGCTCCTTACCGCCATGAGTGTAGTTGCTCGTGTCGATTTTACCATTGCACTTGCTGGGAAGAGCCCAAGTATTCAGACCGTTTGCACCCCAATTTCCACAGGCAGTCAGGACTTCGTTAGGGGTGAATTCACGAGGCCCATAGATATTAGCGGTATTCAACACGGCAACAAGAGAGCAACCACTATTTCCAACAAGCTTAACAATGTCCGGATTCTTCTGTGCCCAAAGATAGTTTCTATCAGTAGGCAGAGTGATTGAATGAGATTGACCACTTGTACCGCCCGAAGAAGCGTTCAATGCGTTTAGGGTGGCACTGCCGACCATACCATCGGCAGTCAAGCCGGATGCTTTCTGAAAACTGATAACAGCGTTATAAGTGCCTGAACCTGCAAGGCCATCCACTGTACTGGCGTAATAACCTTTGTTCTTCAGGAGCTGCTGGATGGTTTTAATGTCGCTTACCAGTGCGTTCCATGTACCATCGCCAACAATGCCATCTTGGGTAAGACCTTTTTTGCCCTGATACTTCTTAACAGCATTTTCAGTACCAGAGCCAAATTTGCTGTCAAAACTACCCGGAGGGCAGCACATGATATGCAGTCCATACTGCAGGTACATAACATAGTTGCCAGTACTTCCATTTTTGAGTAACATAGTAATAATCTCCTTTTTTTAGTAGGACGTTTATGGGGCCCTTCATTTGCGTCCTTACGTAATAGAAAGAGAGAATCACAGATGTTTTGTAAACATAGAGAGATAATTTAGGATATCTGGGTCGGTCACTCAAACCATTGCCGTCAAGTCGGTGGTGGATAGTGTGATTTTTGTTTGTCAGAGAGTAAGTGCACGGTTTCTGCACGGATTTTGCACGGTTTCAAAACGTGCAGAAGGTGCTTTTCGCTGCAAAATTCGACAAAGGGTGCAGAAATTACCGGGTGAAAAATCACGTTGCTTTGTTTGAAAATGACGATGACTCGAAACTTCCATAAATTGAGACGAACCGGCGGCTTGCTCTCTTAATCAGTGGGCCCAGGGTTCGAGTCCCTGGAGGTGCACCAGATATTGAACGTCAAATCGTAAGATTTGGCGTTCTTTCTTTATGTAAGAAAGCGGCTGCACACTTTCTGCACACCGTTTGCACATTTGCCCGAATCAACGGCGTTTCTGCGCAAGGTTTGCACGGCCTGCTTTCCTTTGTATAAAAATGGAACTTGTCGGGGCGAGGCCCTTCCATCTGCTATCGCAGACCGTTCTGTCGCTTAAAAGCCCCACTGGGGCTTTCATTGCTCCGCTCCGCTGCGCAAACGCGAACTTGTCGGGGCAAGGCCCCTCCATCTTGCTGGCGCAAGACCGTTCGGTCACTCAAAAGCCCCACTGGGGCTTTTGTTGCTTCGCAAACGTGAATCTTTTATGCAAACAGAACTCTCGTCAATTCTCTGCGTTCGTCTGCATCCATCAGCCGGATGGCTTCAAGGATCTCCTTACCGGAGATTTTTGTTGCCACCGGCTTTTCGTTTTGCCGGGGCTGAGGTGCTGCCGGGGTCAGGTCTTGCGAGGTCATCGCCGGGTATCCCATGCAGACGGTCATGCGGTTTTCGAGGCGCAACGGGCAAAACGGCAACAAAAAAGCCGCCACAAAACAGACCAGCCCTGCCCTCGCTTTTTCTGGAAGGTCATGCTAGTCGGTTATGTTAACGGCTGAAAGCCAAGATGTTCAGCCCCGCAGGGTCTGAACGAATATGTAAAAATATGTTATGGATCTACACCCCTCAGTCTGCCGATGGCAAAGCAACAATCACGGCAGAACAGTTTGAACTGAATCTGTAACCTGATATTCCCTTCATTTCTCCTTCATTGAATACAGCCCCGCTTTGGCTTCTCCTTCGCCAAAGCGGGGCTGTGCTTGTTATGTCATTGATCTTCCAGTCTGCCGTGGTCGCGGATGAACTGCGCTATCCCCTCGCGCTCGATCTCCTCATCGTCCACGATCAACAACGTATGCAAAACGGTCTCTCCTTCTTCATCATTTTCACAGCATAGAAGCAGCCGTTCGTGAATATCGGCTGCTTTTGTGCTATACTGGGGTAAAAAACACGCAGGAGGCGTTTTGTTATGGCACTATGGATCAACGATGGTCTGCACGAGGCAGCGCAGGGCATCCGCTCGTTTTTACTGGTAGGACAGTCTAACATGGCAGGACGGGGCGATTTGACCCCGGAGAACACCATCACCGCCCCGGATTGCTTCATGCTGCGCATGGGGCGCTGGCAGCCCATGAGTGAGCCCATCAATGTGGACCGGGCGGTGGCAGAGGGGGCAGTTCCACGCAGCGGCGCAAACCTTGCCGCAAGCTTTGCCGCGCAGCTGCAAAAAGAAACCGGGGCTAAAATCGGCTTGATTCCCTGCGCAGACGGCGGTACCCGCATCAGCCAGTGGCAACCGGGCGAGGTGCTGTTTGACCATGCAGTCTTTCAGGCAAAGCTGGCTATGCGCACCTCCGCGCTGACCGCGATCTTGTGGCATCAGGGCGAGAGCGACTGTCTTGCCCCGGAGCAGCTGGAAGCCTACCCGGAGCAGTTCTTGCGCACTATGCGGGCATTCCGGGAAGAACTGGGCGATTTGCCCATCGTGGTGGGGGAACTGGGCTACCCGGAAAACGGTTTCCACGGAACCCCTGCAGAACTATTGAAGGAGTTCAACCATCGTCTGCCGGAACTGGCCACGCAGCTGCCGAAGTGTGCCGTAGTTTCCGCCGCTGACCTTACTGCCCGCCCGGACGGGCTGCATTTCACGACTGAAAGCCTGCGGACACTGGGTCTGCGCTATCTGGAAGCCTACAAGAGTCTGGTGTAAATGCCGGATTTCTTCAGGAAAGCAGTCGCTTTTCTGCTCGAATTGAAAAAAGCCGTAAAAAACGCTATACTTTCGCTAACGGAAGCAAAGGCGCTTGGTGAGAAGATCACCAGGCGCCTTTTTTGCACCCTGCGGGACGGCTTTTTGTTTTACGGCTGGGTCAGCACCTCTGGGTCACCGGGCTTATAGATATGAGTCTTGGTCAGGCGGCGCATGGTGTCCTCGTGGTTGCGGCTGGCGTAGGCGGTGTACAGGATATCCATCACGTTCAGCTGGGAAAGCCGGGAGGACATGGCACCGTTGCGGAACAGGCTCTCGTTGGCGGCCACATACAGCACATGGTCGGCCAGCTGCGCCACCTCGGAGGGGTAGTAGCGGGTCACTGCGATCACCGGTGCGCCGCCCGCCTTCATCTCCTTGATGCACTGGATCATCTCCATGGTCTGCCCGGAGTAGGAGAACACGATGCCCACATCCTGCGCGGTGGCGTTGCGCGCCTGTAAAAGCTGCGAGTGGGAGTCCTCGTTGACCACGCAGGGCTTGTCCAGCCGCAGAAATTTCAGGTAGGTGTCCTTTGCCACGCACAGCGAGGAGCCGATGCCGAACAACAGCACCGTGCGGGCGTTGGCGATCAGCTCCACGCACTGCTCCAGTTCGTCCAGCAAAAGCAGCCGCTGGGTGTCCAGCAGGCTCTGGATGTTCCTGTGGGTCACCTTTTCCACGATCTCCTGCAAACTGTCCTGCGGGGTGATGTCCTTTTCCCGGTGGCTGCCGTTCTCCCCAAGGGTGGCAAGCTCCAGCGTCAGGGCGTGGCGCAGTTCCTTGTAGCCCTGAAAGCCGATCACCCGGCAGATGCGCACCACACTGGAAGGGGAGGAGAAGGAGCGCCGCGCCAGATCCCGGATGGTAAGGGTAGTGGTCTCGTCCGGGTTGTCCAGAATGAACTGCGCGATCTGCCGCTCGGTGCTGCTGAGGGAGGGCTGCACCTCCCGCAGGCGTAAAAGAACGTTCTGCATATCGATACCTCTGTTGTATTTCAGGATGGATTGAACAAGCTGCACAAAAAAGTCGTACTTGTAAGCAAAAATTTCAAAAACAATGCTTGCATAAAACATTGTACCACAAAATAGTCTTTTTGTGGACATTTTGTTTGAAAAAGTTTATACTTTAGTCACAATCACGCCGCAAGGGGTGCGGCGGAAAGTTGAGGTGCAGGAAATGGGATTGAATCTGAGTGGGATGACCACCGAGACCCGCAACCCGCGCACGATGCAGCTGGACCAGATGTCCCCGCTGGAGATCGTGACTGTCATGAACGAGGAGGACGCCCGGGTACCGCTGGCCATTGCCAAGTGCCTGCCGCAGATCGCGCAGGCGGTCACATGGGCGGCAGAAGCCTTTGAAAAAGGCGGACGGCTGTTCTATATGGGCGCCGGCACCTCCGGCCGCTTAGGCGTGCTGGATGCCGCCGAGTGCCCGCCCACCTTCGGTGTGCCGAAGGAGATGGTGGTGGGGCTGATCGCCGGCGGCGAAAAGGCCTTCATCGAGGCCGTGGAGGGCGCAGAGGACAGCCGGGAGCTGGCTGTTGAGGATCTGAAAGCCCACGGCCTGACCGCAAATGACCTTGTGGTGGGCATTGCCGCCTCCGGCCGCACGCCCTATGTGCTGGGCGGTCTGGACTACGCCAAAAGCGTGGGCTGTCACACCGCCGCCATTGCCTGCAACATCGGCAGCGCCATCGGCAAGGCCGCAGAGCTTGCCATCGAGGTAAATTGCGGCCCCGAGGTACTGACCGGTTCCACCCGGCTCAAGTCCGGCACGGCGCAGAAGCTGATTTTGAACATGATCTCCACCGGTTCCATGGTGCGCACCGGCAAGGCCTACCAGAACCTGATGGTGGACGTGCAGCAGACCAACGAAAAGCTGCACACCCGCGCCGAGAATATCGTCATCGACGCCACCGGCGTGGAGCGGGAAAAAGCCCGCGCCGCCATTGATGCAGCGGGCGGCAGCGTAAAGACTGCCATTACCATGCTGCTGGCAGACTGCGATGCCAAGGAAGCCGCCCGGCGGCTGGAACGGGCACGCGGCCATGTGCGGGAGGCCATCCGGCTGGAAGTGCTGTAAGGCACATTTGCACACCCATGTTCCTTAGCGGCAAAGGCCGCATCGGATATACACCTGTTTTAAAGGAGGACCCACTTATGACGAATGAAGAACTGGTCCGCGCGGCGCTGGAGAAAGTCGGCGGAAAGAGCAACGTTCTCACCGCAACCAACTGCATGACCCGTCTGCGGGTGCGCGTTAAAGATGACGCCAAGATCGACGACGAGGGCCTGAAGGCCATCGAGGGCGTAATGGGCATCGTGCATGACCGTACCGGCTATGTAGAGATCGTGGTCGGCCCCGGCAAGTGCCGCAAGTGCGCAGATATCTGCCGCGACATGGGCATCCCGGCGGACGCCGCCGCTTCCACCGCCAACGACTGGCAGACCAACAAGGCCGCTGTCAAGGCCGGGCAGAAGCAGAGCAAGGTCAAGGAGCTGTTCAAGACCTTCGGCGATATCTTTATCCCCCTGATCCCGGGCGTTGTGGCTTCCGGTCTGTGCGCCGGCATCAACTCCCTGATCGGTCAGGTGGTGCCGAACTACGCCGACATCCCCGCACTGGCCCTTATCAGCACCCTGCTGGGCCTGATGAACACCTGCTTCCTTGGCTACCTGACCGCATGGGTCGGCTACCGCGCAGCCGAAAAGTTCGGCGGCACCCCCATTCTGGGCGGTATGCTGGGCATGATCACCGGTCTGGAGGGCATCAACAAGATCTCTTCCATTCTGGGTCTGTTCAACGAGGCTGTGCCGCTGGATTCCATCCTGCGTGCAGGCCGCGGCGGTGTGCTGGCCGTTGTGCTGGGCGCATGGTGCCTTGTCAAGATCGAGCGCTGGGTGCGCAAGTGGATGCCCGAATCTCTGGATATCGTGTTCACCCCGCTGATCACCATGATCCTGTGCCTCGTGCCCTATATCCTGATCATCATGCCCGCTACCGGCTATGTTTCCACCGCGCTGTGCTGGGTGGTTGAAAAGCTGTGCATGAGCGATATCCTGATCGTGCGCATCATTGCCGGTTATGTTTCCACCGCTCTGTTCCTGCCCATGGTCGCTATGGGTATGCACCATGGTCTGGTCGCTCTGTACTCCGTGCAGCTGGAGAGCTTTGGCTACGTTACCCTGTACCCCGCTCTGGCTATGGCTGGTGCAGGTCAGGTTGGCGCTGCTGTCGCTATCTACTTCAAGGCTAAGAAGTGCGGTAACACCCGCCTGAAGAACGTTATCACCGGCGCACTGCCCGCAGGTCTGCTGGGCATCGGCGAGCCGCTGATCTACGGCGTCACCCTGCCCATGGGCAAACCCTTCATCAGTGCCGGTCTGGGCGCTGGTTTCGGCGGTGCCTTCGTCATGGCCATGCAGGTGGCTGCTACCGCTTGGGGCCCCTCCGGTCTGCTGGCTCTGTTCGTCATGACCGCCGGCCCTCACGGTGTGGCTGCTTCCGTTGGCTGCTACGCAGTGGGTCTGGTCATCTGCTACATCATGGGCTTTATCGTGACCAACGCAATGGTCTCTGTTGAGGACGTTGCCAATGCTTAAAACACTCGGACGGTCAGTGTATCTGACGCAGTTTGAGGAACAGCGTGCGTCGCTTTCCGCTTTTGCGGCAGGCGGCGCGCCTGTTTTTATCTCACTGCATATCAGCGAAGAATTTGATGCCGCTTACTGCGCCCGCGTGCAGGAAATGTGCGACTTTCTGGCGGCGCAGGGCTGGCGCATTCTGGCAGATGTGTCGGAAAAGACCATCCGGCAGTTCGGCTGCGCCGACCTGACCGCGCTGGCAAAGCGGCTGCACCTGTGGGGTCTGCGGCTGGACTACGGCTTCTCGGTGGAGCAGATGTGTGCCCTTGCGCAGCAGCTGCCCGTTGCCGTCAACGCTTCCACTACCACCCCGGAGGTGGCACGGCAGCTGGCGGCAGGCGGCGGCACGGTCATCGCCATGCACAACTTCTACCCCCGCCCGGAGACCGGCCTTGACCCGGAATTTCTGCGCGAGAGCACCGCAGCTTTGCAGGCAGAGGGCTTGCAGGTGTACGGCTTTATCCCCGGCGACGCCCTGCTGCGCGGCCCGCTGTACAAGGGTCTGCCCACGCTGGAAGCCCACCGCACCGCCGCCCCCTCGGCAGCCTTTGCGGACTTGGCGCTGAACTACGGGCTGGACGGCATTTTTGCGGGCGACCCGGAGGTCAGCACCCGGGAGCAGGAGTACATCCGGCACTTCTGCACCACCGGCGAGCTCTGCCTGCCGGTCGCCCTGCGCCCCGGCTACGAGACGCTGTACGACCGCACCTTTACCTGCCGCCCGGATTCGCCCAAAACGCTTGTGCGGTATCAGGAATCCCGGCTCTACTCCTGCTTTGGCAGCACCGTGCAGCCGGATAACTGCACAGAGCGCCGCCGCCGCTGCGTGACCATGGATAACATCGGCTACGGGCGCTACTCCGGCGAAATTCAGCTTGTGCGCGCTGACTTACCCGCAGACGAAAAGGTGAACGTCATCGGCGAAGTGCCCGCAGAATACGACCTGCTGCTGGACTGCATTAAGCGCGGAAAGACCTTCCGCATGGTAAAAACATCATAAAAACAAGCACCGGAGCGTCCGCAGACGCTCCGGTGCTTGTTTTTGTTTATTTATTGATTCTTTCTCGGATACACAAAGGCGTCGCGGCGGTACACCGCCACGAGATATGCCGCCATGAAGCACCAGATGATGGGCTCGCACAGGATGACGGCGTTGTAGGCGTAGCGCGGGATGAACACCAGCACAAAGATCACCTTGCCTACCAGCTCGATGACGCTGGAAAACAGCGGCAGCACCTTCTGCCCAAGGCTCTGCAAGGCGTACCGGGTGCACAGCAGCACTCCCAGCACCGCGTAGAACGGCGCGTTCCACATCAGATACCGTGCGCCGTTTTCCAGCACGAGGGGCGCGGAGGAACCGGAGATCAGCTGCACCAGCTGCCGGGCAAAAAGCTGCATCAGCACCATATTTGCCGCCATGATGACCACCGAGCACAGGTACATGGTGCGCATCCCTTTGCGCACCCGCTCCGGCTGGGCGGCACCCCGGTTCTGGGAGACAAAGGTGGAGCCGGCGTTTGCCATGGAGATCAGCGGCATACTGGTAAAGGAGAACAGCTTGCGCGCGGCGGTGTGCCCCGCAATGGTCAGCGTGCCCAGCCCGTTGATGCCGTATTGCAGCACCACCGACCCCGCCGACACGATGCTGCTCATCAGCCCCATGGAGATGCTCTGGCTGAACAGCTCCCAGT
>OGCQ01004965.1_pt1 | contig 10214 bp, 9 predicted proteins | sample 1570161 | NCBI WGS metagenome assembly OGCQ01 (sample SAMEA4384402, study PRJEB24528) | human gut metagenome
TGTTTCTTTACCTGCTGTAATTGTTTCTTGGTAACTTTACTCATATCACCAAAGACAACTTCCCAATTGATGTCTTGCTTTAACTTATCAAGGTTAAGGTTCGCTAATGCTTCATCCCATTCTTTTTGCAAGGTAGCGGCTTTCCCTGCATCCGATGCTTCTTCAATAAGGTTCTTATACTTGCGGTCAATCGCTTCTTTCTTCTGGGTAAATAAACCATACTTGATAAGATACTCATTCCAAGAATCTTCCTGCTCACGTACTTTGTCGTTGAGCTGTTTCTTGGAAGTATTGCCTATAATACCATCAAAAACAGAGGTGTTGACTTTGACAGTAGATGGATCAAATGTTCCATTGACATGCTTCGGATTTTGTTTGGCTATCAAATTCTCCTTAGCATCGAACTTTTCCTTTTCAAACTGAATAACAGCATTGATAAAGTCCTCTTTCTGACGTTCGAGGGATTGAATCTCTTTCTTGTTATTCAGTATTCTTTGTTTTTCTATCTTTTCGAAGCTATCGTCCAATGCGTCAATTTCTGCTTGTGCTGCTTGGTTCTCCAAATCTTGTTGTTGACGCTGGCGGTCTAAAGACTGTTTCTTGTCAAGTTGGGCGTTCTTGTCCTGTTGTTCACGGATAGATTCTTGTTGCTTGCGGAGTTTGTCGGCAGCGGATTCTTGCTTGGAAATGTTGGTTACACCGCCTAAATCTTTAAAAACCTTTTCTTTATCATCCAAATCTTTCTTAGCCGCAACATATTCTGCTTTCGACTTCTTTTTCGATTCTTCAAATGCTTTTTGTGCTGCTTTCCATTCTATTTTAGCTGTATCATAAGCTTCCTTATAGGTTTGAGAGGATTTACCCATTAATGAAGCTATTATTTTATCGATATTGGAAAGTTGTTCTTTTGCATTATCGAAACGTATTTGTACATCAATAGGTATAATTCCAAAGCCTGATTCTTTGATTTTACGCTGTTCTTCCTCAAATGTAAACTTGGCAGCAGCAAATTCTTGAACAATTTCATCTCTACTACTCTTTGCTTCAAGCAACTTAACTTCAACAGGTTTAGAGTTTTCTTCGGCTTCCTTCTTTAAGCGATGGTATGTATTGAGAGCTTCTTGCCATTTCTTTAAATCTTCTTTTGCTAATTCGAGACGATCATTCCAAGTGGTATTTGTTCCATATTCTCCTACCATACCAGAGTACATATTTCCCACATTCCGTAATTTATCTCCATTTTTACTTAGTCTATTAACATACTCTGTATATTTCTCAACATTAGATATTATGCTGGAATAATTCGTCTTATCTCTTTCTTCGTTGAGAACTTTCTGAGATTTTGCAAGTTCAAGCGTAGCGAGTTCTTCACGGCTATATGCAGCAGCTAGTGCTGGAGAATAACGTTGTAATTCTTCATGAGCTTCTATTCTAGCATATTCCGTTTCTGTCTCTTCTTGAATTGTTTGTATGAGGCTCTCTATTTTGCGTTTGCGATCTTCTTGTTGTTTATTGAACTTTTCTTGTTCATCATTGAATTTTCTTTGCGCCTTCTCGGCTGCCGTAGTTGAATCATGTAATGCCCACATAGCAGCCGCAGCACCAACAACCAAAGTTGCAACCAACACATAAGGATTGGCAAGTGCTGTCTTGTTCAATATCGCTTGTTGCACAGCTAAAGCCTTAGTAGCTACAATATTTTTCATAGTAGCGATAAATTGCAATTCTTTTGTTGCTATATCATAAACTCCGTAGGTTTTGGAAATTGCATAATAAGCAATGATCGCTGCTTTATATGCACCAAAAGTGGAAATCAAACCAATAAGCACCTTACCAACAGCTTCATAATGTTCAACCAAATATTTAGCTGAATCAAGCGAACCATTAATAATACCCTCATTTGATTGCCCTATCTTGTTCAGTATTTCGTCCCAAGAATCACCAAGATTTGAAATTTTCCCTGTGAGTGTTTTTGATTGTTCCTGCATCAAGTTAAAAAACTTTCCACCTTCATCTGTCAAATTCTCAATAACCTTCTTTACTTCGGGGAAACCTATCTTTCCTGCTGAAACCATTTTGTTTACTTCATCCGTAGACTTACCATACATATCTGCCAGACCTTGAAGCATAGGAATACCAGAAGTGGTAAACTGCATCAGATCACGGGCATAGAGTCGTCCTTGCGTCATGGTCGTACCATAAAGATATGTTAAACGTTCAAGTGGCAATCCTAATCCAGAAGCTATATTGCCTAATCGTACCAAAGTATCATTTACCTCCTCCACTTGAAAACCGTAAGCGACAAGTTGTTTTGAGCCAGTAGCAAGTTCAGTCACAGAGAAAGGGGTTTCAGCAGCAGTTTTCACAATCTGAGACATCAAAGTATCTGCTTTTTCTTTATTCTGCAGAAGTGTAGATAAAGACACCTCAATCTGTTGCATTTCTCCACGTACCTTTACAACATCTGAAACAAACTTTTTCAACATAGCAGTACCACCAATTGCAGCAAGGGTCTTTTGGAAAGAAACAGCCATTTGATTGTTTGAATCAACAACCTTCTGAGTTTCTTTCTGATATAGGCTTTGTTCGTCTTTCAACTTACGAACTGATAATCGAGCTTGTGCCTGCTGTGTTTGTAGGTCAAACAAAGCAGCTTTTTCTTCCTGTAATGCCGCTTTTGCACCCTTAAAATCTGCAAACAAAGCATTTCCTCTTGTAGTTCCAGCTCCTGCCTTTCGGTATGCTTCGCCCAAAGTTCTAACATCGTTTTCAATGTCTTTTATCAAAGTTTTTTGCTGAATAATCTTCTCAGTTAATGTGTTGATAGACTGAGCCCCCACATATACCTGTTGTTTCAATACATCGCCAATATTGATATTACTAGACGTGTCACTAAGAGTAGGGTTCAATTTTCCACTTCCAACGCTCACAATTCTCTGGTTTACTCGTTCAATATGCTTTTCAAGTTCATCAACCTGCTTTTGAAAGGATGATATACCTTGTACCTCTTTAGGAAAACTCTTCATAATCTCTTGAACACGTTCGAGAGATTTCAACGAAATCTTTTCAAATGCCACATCAATCCTTTTACCTTGTGCTTCAGCAGTATTTGCAAGCTCAGTAAAAGCTTTTTGAGATTCACGAACTTTACGCATTACATCTTCATTATTGTAAGTTGCATCAAAATGTAAACCAGCCATATATTTTTATTTATAATTAATTCTCAAATTTAGCCACTCTCCCACCGTCTCAACTAAAATCGCCTATTCAATATCCAACAATAGTCGTATTGTTGTGAAATAATTTGCAGATAGCATATTTTTGGGTAGTTTTGCGGAAAGTAAATTCAATCGTAGATATATTTAATACCAAATACTTATGAATAAGCTAATTATTTTATTTTCATTGACAATTATAATATTATGTTCATGCAAGCCGAGTGGAGTATCAAAAGGCAGAATAGCTTATAAGGAATATTTCAATAAAACTCTAAAAGATCCTAGCTCATTGGTTATACATAGTGAAGAAGTGATTGCGAAAGATGAATCTAGTGCAACCTTCGTTCTTGATATCGGAGCTAAAAACAGTTATGGAGGAATGGTACGCCAAACATATACAATCCGCACTATTGGAAAAGGAATATTAGATGTAAAAGAGTATGACACTCGTTCACTTTCTCTAAATAAAGGTAGTTCAACATCTAAAAATAAATCCCAAGAGCACAGTAAACCTTTTAATTATACTTATAAGGGGAAAATGACACCAGTTGCAGGATTTTATCCAGAAAAATATATAGGGGCAGAATTAATATTAAAAGATAGTTGTATTTTTACACATTTTGCATCTAGCATACAAAAAATAATACAAGCTATACAGAATAAAGATGCTGATAAGGTTTTTCAATTAGGAGGAATATTACCTAAAGGAGAAAAAATAAAAATAATATCTATAGATGGAAGTGCTTTCAAAGTTGATTCAAAGTCTCATGAAGGAATTGATATTTATATTGAGCAATCCGCAATTTTCTAATTCACTTTGTAGCAATATCTTGGAATCACACTATAGCAATGCAAAAGCATGATTATAGCGTGATTTCTCCCCCCCCTTACTCTCAATAATATCTGTTTTAACATCAGAACAGAAGCCAACAAATAAGCCGGAATTTAATGCTTTGGCTCTTTTTTATTACAAGTTATTAATGAAATCTTCCGCAAAGTCGCGTTCTAATTGAGTATATTCCATGTACTCTCTCACTGCTTGTTCAACATACCCTTTATCCTTTAAAATTTTCCATTTACGTAAATGCTGTTTAAAGTCATTGCTATTCTCGTCTATGGCAGGTAATTCATTTTCGGGAGCTTTCTTGTATGGCTCTTGGATAAGCTCTGAGAACTTCTTCTCGGGAATAATATTCTTTTTTACAGGTTGCTTTTCTTCTTTAGGTATTGAAGATTTAATAACATCCGACAATCGGTTTATACTTGATGCAAGTTCCTTGCTTCTATCAGCATACAAGTTTTTCAACTCTTTTACGTCATTAGTCATTCCCCACATCTTGAAGAACAAAATAATTTGCAAAATACCGAATACTATAAAAATAATTGAAATAAAATTTAGAATGCCTTCCATAATTGCATGTTTTATTTGTTAATAATATGGCAAAAGAACATACAAAACCACATAAAAGCAAATTTTTCTTGACTTTTATTTGATTTCAGACACTATTTTCTCCAATTGGGATAAAGCTATGGTGTTGTAAAGCTGAAAATAGGTAGAGAAAAAGCCGGATTTCTCCGGCTTATCTAATTAAACTTTAGAAGAAACAAGGACGCTGCTTCGTTTAGTGTTGCAATATATATTTTTTTATAATCATAGGAAATATGAGGATAATCCGATTCAAGTAATTTTGCTATTTCAAAAGAAATATCTTTCAATTTATCTAATACTTTATTTCCCCCGTAGCGTGCTTGATGTATGTGTAGAAAATCATATATGCCTTTGGCAGTATACGCGATATTTCTATCATCATATTCAGGATCGATGTCTGATTTGATTGCTTCAGCTATAAGTTGTGTAAGTGACATATCAATGGTATTACATAAATTAATTATGTATTTAGTCTTTTCGAACTCTTTTTGAAGTTCCATTTTGTGTCGTTCGAGTGATTCGTTATAACTTGCTTTTACAGATTCGATTTCTTTAGTAATCCCTGCTATATCCTCTTTAGTTGCCAAGTTCTTTCCTTTCTCAGCTTCATAGGCTTTGACTTTAGCAATATGTTTCCATAAAATAAATTGCGTTAAGCCGATCGCACAAGTGCAAATAGTAATTAGGGTATTTGTATCTATCCAATTCATAATATTAGTTGTTTTATTGAACGCTCGCACTAATCGGCAAACTGGGTGTGGGCGTTTGGTGTTGAGAGAGAAATTTTACGGTTGTTAACTTATTGGAGATATAAATATCACTGCATCATATTCAACCACTTCTTTTTCTTCGCAAAAAGGGTAAAGTATTCGTTTGTCTACAACAAAATGACTAGTATTATTCTTTTTTGATAAGTCAAACTCTTCTTCATTGATGTACTCTTTAAAATCTATAATATCTCCAACTACTGGAATAGTTATCATGTCACATATATAAGATGTATTCCAGTTTAAATTAGATGCATCTGAGCTTTCTACAAAGCAACATTGGTAATTTTTCATATTATTTTTATGTTTAAATTGTTCACCCCATCCTCAGTTTGGCGACGGTATGGGGCGTTTGGTGGTTAAAAGGGAATAAGATTAGTATGATTGATACTCTGAACGTAATTGCGAGTACAATTCTGCAATCATTTCCTGTTTCATATTTTCCGAATATTGCATAATCTCAAGTTGTCTATCAAAGAAATTAGATAGTCTATCCATCACTATTTTAAAGTTGTTGATGTCCATATTGGGTAATGTTATGGAAGGGGTTAAATTTTTCAAAACTGGATAACGAAAACTCATCGAATTATTGTCAATGTTTTCTAATTCATTTATTATTCTACTAATTACTTCGAATAATTTAATATCAATGTTTGTGTCGATATTAGGAAGAATATCTATTGCATAGATTTCGAAAAGCCGACTAATTGAATGTGTTATTTTTACTTCATCGGATAAGTCAATTATTCTTCTTCCTAGAAAAATAAGTTCCTTTAATCTTAACTCTATAAATTGGCGATAACAAAAAATCATCGGGTAAGTTAGAAATCTTTTGTAGCAATACTCATTTTCCTGTATTTCTCCAAAAAGGCTTTCTCCAGCTAATCTGTATCCTTCCGAATAAGAAAAAAAGGTATCTTTAGATGTACTTAACCAGTTCTCAGTACTTGCTTCAGAAATAAACAGCTTATCTGATGCTGATGGCATTAGTTGGTCTCTCATAATATTGTTTTTATTTAGTTTATAATTTCTCCGCTAACTTCTTAGCATTCGCAAACCTACTTATAATATCCGAAAAATCAAATCACAATGTAGGATTTTTGCGTTCGAGTGAAAATAAAGCCAAAATTCAACATAAAGCATCCTGCATGAAGAAGTTGTTGTGTTTGCTTTTTGAATGGCAAGAAACGAAAGGAAAAGGTATTTTAGCGCATGCTTGACTTTGTGATGTTACTTGTGCCTTTCTATGTATCTTTATCTGCTGATTTTTTTCTTGAATTATTTAGGTTTCTCAAGTGGGGTGCTCTCGTGCGTACGCGCGAGACTCTTCTTTGTTTATAGTTTATATTCTCTAATAAGGTGTAATTTGCGTATCATACTCAAAATTTGCGGATGATATTGCGGATGTACCTTTTTTATCATCCTCATTTTTTGCGGATGATTCTGCGGGTGATACTGCGGATGATAAAAAACAAATGCTCCATACTTAGTTTGGTGACTGTATGGGGCGTTTGGTGTTGTTTAAACGGATTCTTTTATTTTTTACCATTTCTTAAATCATCAAAATATTAGGCTGTTGTGAAAGGTGATTATATTGTTCCATAATATTTGCTATATTTTCAGAAAAGTTTTTCTTGTAAATCTCTAAATCCATTTTGTAATTATACTTATCTCCCATTTGATAAAGCGAGAAGACTGCAGGATAAAAAAATAGATTAGTTTTATTATGACTCATATTTTCGGCTGAATAATATAAATGAGGAGTATTCCTTATTATATATTTGTCATCGAAGTATTCACATATATCCTTGAACCAAATATATTTTTCTTTTATTCTTGGATCTTCATTTTTTTCTATGTTTTTTAAGGTTAACTCATAGACATCTGTTATGTCAGGATTTAAAAAGAATGGATTTATAAACCACAAATTATTTTTGTCTTGAATAAAATAATGAGCAAGTGTATGGTAGTTAATATTATTATCTGATAAAATTGTGTTTAGTGCAATTTCATCAATTACTATTCTTGGAAAAATAGCTTTTTGACTTTCAATTACTGCGGCTTGCACTAATCCTTCACTCACTATAAAATAGTTTGTAGGAGATATGTCAGAAAAATGTTTCCCATATCCTATACCTCCTCTAAAAAAGTATCCAAAAGAATTTAGCCACGATGTTATATTAGAAAGCCTAAAAATAAGATCCTTAAAATCCTGCCCATATATGATAACTGAATCCGAGAATATTGCAAATTCAATGTCTGATTGTTTTGCACTCAGAATAGGGTCTCCTTTTCTCATTTCGAGTAAACAATTATCTATTGTCTTGAGATGGTTCATAAATCTACAATAGAATTGTTTTGCTTCTTCAAAATTTGAAGCAATTTTGTTTTTAAATCCGAGAATATCTATAAAGGCGCAGAATTTATAATCTTCCATACTCTTATTCCTCTATTTTAAATTTAGTACGTTAATTAATTAACTCAGCTTCTAATAGATAGCTATTAGGCTTTAGCTTCATTTGATAATATTTGATATCTCTACCTGCTAAGGAGGTTTTTATAAGTTCTTTGTCGGATTCCGGCATTCGAAGGCCAAAATATATCCCAGTGACGGATTCGGGTGATATTCCAAATAAGCCAGAGGAATATAAAGTTATTCTAATTTCTTCTTCACGTTCCCATGCCATTGATTTAGTAGCGATTAAGCATTTTAAAAATTGTACAGAATTTCCTAAAATATTAGCCATATTATTTATTGAAAATTCTGGGGTATCATTCTTGTATTGAACATCAAAAACGCTGTGCAAATGTCCATTTGATAAAGACCTTTGTAGCTGTTCAAAATCATATTCAATACAAAAGCCTCTATGTCCATTAGTATAATATGCCCATAATAATTCATTAAAGACTGTTTTGCTTAAAGAGAATATTCCTAATTCAGTTCTTACTTGTGCTATTATCTTTGCATAATTATCTTTTGCTATATTTATAGGAAGTCCACTTTTCTCAATAAGGTCAAAAACTTCATTCATCTTACTGTCATTGACTATAGTCTCAGCTGGATCGTTAAGATTCTGTACGGTTGGCGCATATATTTGATTATTGACAAGAGTCAACAAATCTCTATATATATCAGCTCTGTATTTATATAATTTCATAGTATTGAAGCTTGTTGTTAAACGCTCCCTCCTCTGTTGGGCGACGGGATGGGGCGTTTAATATAGAAACTGTTTTGTTGAGGTATTCATAGCAGCCTTATTCAAATTCCCTTGATCTTTTATTTAATTCAAAGTATATATCTAAGTCTTGCGGAATAGCCTTTTTAATTATTTGCTTTTGATCCAAATAGGAGATTATATAATTTATTAATTCTCGATAAATAATTTCCATCTCCCATTTAAAAAAAAAGGAATCTAATTTGTTAATTTGAGATCTAATATAATCATAAAGATCTGACTCAGTAAAATATAATTCTATATCGCGATAATAATAGCCTTCTTTTTTTCTCAAATTAATATTATTTAAGTACTTCGGGTTTGTAAGTTTTTTCAAATTATAATTGATTCTATATTTTAATATTGATTTATATATAACAATTAATAAAGAGAAGATAAAGCATATCCATAATATTATAGTTATTAAATCATTGCCTATTCCAAACAAAGCAACTAATTCAGACTTTATCATTTTTAATTGCGTAAATACTAAAATAAGTAAGCTAACAACAGTAAAAGACAGTTCTTTTTTTACTTTATATATATTTTTTAAAGAGATACTTATATCATTTACATTCTGAATATGTTTGTTGTTTTTTATTTTTTCTAGTTCACTTCTACAAAGTGTTAGTTCTGATTGGATTTCTTTATTTGTCCTTATTAACTCCCTATTTTCATCTTGTAGCGAAGAAATTTCGCTGATTTTCTGGATTAGATCAAATGATAATTCTTCCTCTTCATATTTTGCAGGTAGCATTTCTGCTTTTCTTTTTTCTATATATTTCTGGAAAGATTCGTACAAACCACTTAATGTTTTGAATTTTTCCTCTTTTTCCCTTTTTATTTCAGTATCATGAAAGCCATCTGGATGCGAGTTGTTACGAGCTTTTCGCAGGCTTTCAAGTAGTTGAACATCAGTATAATTTCCTGATACTCCTAATGCTTTTTTGATTTGCTCAATTAAATCTTCCTCCATAATCATTGATTTATAAATTCTCCGCTAGTTTTTTAATATCATCCTTACTATTGATAACATGGGTGTCATCACCGATCCGGATGGCTCCGATAACTTTGACGGAAGAAGATTGTGTTGGATAACCTTCAATTAGTTCAACTACTTCAACTCCTAAAGTCGCAGCTATTTCTTCAAGCATCTTTGTCGTCGTTCCATTATTTAAAGAACGACTAAGGCTTTCGGGGGTTCTCCCCATTTTTTCAGCAAGGTCTTTCATTAAGATACCTTTTTCCTTGCAAATTTCTTGTATTCTATATCTCATATACAAAAGTGTATAATTCGTTTCTTGCTTGCAAAGATACGTTTGATTATACATAAATGTATATCTATATATGTAATTAATGTTAATATATAGAAGAATTATACACTTTTGCTTGGTGTTGAATTATACAAAATTGTATATTTGTAGCACGGTAATCAATTAAGGTTATACAAACAAGTATAATTTACTTTTAAAACATCCAATTATGAAACGCTTCAACTTATCCCAAATCATGAAAGACGCTCATAGATTATATAATAATGAGTATCAAAGAAAAGGTCGCTCTTGGGGCGAATGTCTTCAAGCTG
>OGCQ01004967.1_pt1 | contig 10202 bp, 7 predicted proteins | sample 1570161 | NCBI WGS metagenome assembly OGCQ01 (sample SAMEA4384402, study PRJEB24528) | human gut metagenome
AACGCCGGTGGATTGGGGCCGGAGCGGCTTAGGGTCTCGGCTGTTCGGGCATTCAGGGCTCTAAGCGTACAAAAATGCCCGAGCAGCAGCATCCTGGCAAGTACGCCTATTGTTTCAAGGCTGTTTCGACGGCTTAAAAACCCCTTTGCGCAGACCGCTCGTTTTATGCAGGCTTATATTTATATTTTATAGCCGGCGGCCGAAAAACAAGCCTCTGTTTTTAACGTTTGACACTTTGGCCTTAAAAAGAATATAATATAATGTCCGACAGCGGATATTTTATATTTTATGGCCGTGTGCGGAGCGTGGGTTCCAGAAAACCGGAGCCGTCCGGCACACAGAGCCAGGAGGAATTTTAAATGTGCGGAATTATTGGATATATAGGAGAAAAGCCCGTAACGCCCATATTGCTTAATGGACTGGCCAGGCTGGAATACAGAGGCTACGATTCTTCAGGCATTGCGGTTTTGAATCAGTCGGGCATAGAAATATATAAGGCTAAGGGCAGACTGAGCTTTCTGCGCCAGAAAACAGAGCAGGCTCAGCCTCAGGGCTTTGAAGGGATAGGGCATACCCGCTGGGCTACTCACGGCGAGCCCAGCGATTTAAACAGTCATCCGCATTCCAATGCCAAGGGCACGATAGCCGTGGTACATAACGGAATAATAGAGAATTATCAGGAGATAAAGGACGAGCTCACGGCTCAGGGAGTGGTTTTTAATACCCAGACGGATACTGAAACAATAGTTCAGCTGCTGGACATATATTATAAGGGGGACGCGCTGGAAGCTATCAAAAAGACGCTGGCCCGTCTTAGAGGCTCTTATGCGTTAGGTATTATGTTTGCGGACAGGCCGGGCGAATTATATTGCTCGCGCAAGGATAGCCCCCTGGTGGCGGCCTGGGCTCCCGACGGCACCTTTATAGCCTCGGATATTCCGGCCATACTGGAATACTCCAGGGACGTATATCTTTTGGACAACGGCCAGACCGCGCTGCTGACTAAGGACAGCATACAGATATATGATGAGGATATGAAGCCGGTTAAAAAAGAGGCCATGCATGTGGACTGGGACGTTAAGACTGCCGAAAAGGCTGGCTTTGAGCATTTCATGCTTAAGGAAATGCATGAGGAGCCGGCGGCGGCAAGGGATACCCTTATGCCTAATATATGCGAGGAAGACGGCCTTTTAAGGGTACAGCTTTATAAAACCTGTCTGAGCCGTGAATACGCCAAGGAGATTAAGAGGATACATATAGTGGCCTGCGGCACGGCATACCATTGCGGGCTGGTAGGCAGATATTTTATAGAAAAGCTTATGAGGGTGCCGGTGAATGTGGAGCTGTCCTCCGAATTCAGGTACTCAGACCCTATTCTGGATAAGAGTGATTTAGTAATAGTAATAAGCCAGTCGGGCGAAACTATGGATACCATCGCCGCCATGAGGGAGGCGCAGAAAAAGGGATGCAGGGTGCTGGCCGTATGCAACGTAGTAGGCTCTACCATTTCGCGGGAGGCGGATTTTACGGCGTATACATGGGCGGGGCCCGAAATAGCCGTAGCGTCTACAAAGGCGTATGTTTCCCAGCTTATAATGACATATGTTATCGCTTTGGACATAGCCTCTAAGCGGGAAGCCATAAGCAAAGAGCAGACGGACAGATATTTAAGGGAGCTGAGCCTGCTGCCCGGCAAGCTGGAGGAGATACTTGCGGGCAAGGAGGAGATAAAGCGCTTTGCCCAGGCCTTTAAGGAGCAGGAGAGCGTATTTTACCTGGGTCGGAGACTGGACTACTACATAGCCCAGGAGGCCAGCCTTAAGCTTAAGGAGATTACCTATATACATTCAGAGGCGTTGGCGGCGGGCGAATTAAAGCATGGGACTCTTGCGCTTATAGAGCCGGGCACGCTGGTTATAACGCTGGCGACGCAAAAGGCGCTTCTGGAAAAGACCATAAGCAATATTACCGAGTGCCGGGTCAGAGGAGCTAAGGTGCTTTGCATAGCGTTTGAAAAGGAGCCGGCGCTGGAGAAGGAATCAGACTGGATATGGCAGGTGCCCGAGACGCTGCCTGAATTCGCGCCTGTACTGGCCATACTGCCCATGCAGCTTTTTGCATATTATGTTGCGTGCGCCAAGGGGTGCGACGTGGATAAGCCGCGCAATCTGGCCAAGAGCGTTACGGTTGAATAAAGGGGCTTTGGGTATAAGGTTATATATACGCCGGGCCTGAGCGCTGAGCGGGGCTTAGGCGGGGGCTGGCCGCAGGCTTTGGGCGGCGGGCATTCTTAAAAGCCCCTTTCAGACATTAAGCAACGGGGAGCAGACCAAGCGTATGCTGGCAGCGTTGTTTTTTATGGCGGAAATTTCCCTCGATGGATGAACCTACCAAGCGCTTGGGCACAGGGGCCTGAAAGAAAATAAAGAATATATGCGGGGGAAGAAAGCCTTTGTTTTCCATGACAGGGCTTTTAGGGATGAACATATTGGGGACATGCCGGTATTTAACAAAATCAATACTGAAGTGTATCAGGAAAATTTCAGTATCTGGCAGACGCGCCGTAAAATAGCGGAGCCGGGATAAGAAAAAAGGCTCTGTCCGCTACGACAGAATTCCCACAGAGCTTGTAAGGGAGGTTGAAACCGCCTGTATTCAGGATTATATGCAGTTTGTACCCTATGAGCTGCAAGAGCGGTTTACAGTAAAAGACTTTGCTAAGGCCGCCCATATCTCAGTCGGACTGGCGCAGATTGTTCTGCATATTTTGAATTACCTGGAAATTGTGCAAAGAGCGGGCAGGAAAGGAAAAGCGTATCTGTACGAGGCGGCGGCATTTTAGCCATCAAAGGGCTGCTGCGCTAAGCATGATTAGTGCGCGGCCTTTTTTATTTACGGAAAAAATACTGCCAGGCTTTGGGCGGATAAAATTAAGCTGCGTTTAAGTATCAAAAATCATTGCCGACGCCGGATATTAAGGGGAAGAGAATGGAGCCGTTCCTTGTTTGTCGGACCATAGAATATGCTTGCTGTAAGCGCATTGCTTGCAATGGGATAAACAGCAAAAAAGCTGCCGTTTTAAGATTTATTAATTGTTGAGGCGGCGGCGAAGCCCTGGGGCGCGCCCCCTGAAAGGGGGCCGCCCCAGGGCTTGGGCAGCATGGCGCAAAAGGGCGCTTTGCGCCCTTTTGCGCCATGCTGCCCCTCCCCGCAGAGCCATATATGGCTCTGCGGGGAGCGCCGCCGCCGCCCGCCCACCCGCCCCCAAGGCGCCGTTTAAATTTAAACGGCGCCTGCCGCCCCGGCCCAAAGAGGGCCGGGGCGGGCCGGGGCGGCGCAGTACAGCAGCTTTAACATAAATTCAAGAGCTTAAGAGGGAAAAGCGGCCAGGGGAAAAACGGCAAAAAAGCCGTGAATCAAACGGCGCCGGGGAGAGGTCTAAAAAGAATGCGCGGCCGCCTTATTTATAGTTCCGTTCCTAAACGTATACATTAATTCTAATGATGCATATTAAATTGTTCGCGTTATCCTTTGCCCTAAGTCTGCAAGGAAATACACGCCTCAAAACGGGATAATTTCTTCATTTTCTGCGTTATTATCCTCAATCAGCCGTACTCATAATTAACGCTTTCTTCGTCTGCCTTGAAAATGGAGGAATTCTTTATCATTGAGGCCGCGGAATCAGAAGGCATAAAATTGCGCCGGGTAAAGCGGGCATGAAAGAGAAACGTACCGGGCATACTTGGAGCGAAGGAGCGAAAGCAACGCGGCAGGAGACAGATTCTATGCCTTCTGACCGTCTTCCTTATAAACTGAGGGCATATATTTGTAAAAACTTTTTATTAAAAAATTATAAAAATAGAAAGTTACTATTGTCAAAATAACGGAATGAATGATATTATTATACGCGACAACATATATCAAAGACAGCATTTGTCTTGGGGAAGAAAAGCTTAAGCCGAATTTCTTCCCTGAAAACTAAAGGAGGGATTTTGTTGTGAAAAGAGCAAGAAAATTAATAGGCTTGCTGCTGAGCGTATGCGTTTGCGTAGCGCTTTTTTCCATGACGGCTTTAGCCGATACCCAGACGGACGAGATTAAGAATATAATCCACGACGATAATCTGGAAGCGGCCGTTATTGAGGCTGTAGGCGGCGAGGAAAATCTGACCTATGAGAACATAGCTAAGATTGAAAGCCTAGCCGTAACCGGCAAGGGCATTCAGGACCTGGAGGGCATTCAGCTCCTTAAGGGACTTAAGAGCCTGGATTTAAGCGGCAATAAGCTTCAGGTTATAGCTCAGCTGGGCGATTTGAAGGACAGCCTGGTAAAGCTTAACCTCTCAGACAATCTGATTGAGGAAACCGGTCCCCTTTCGCTGCTTACCGGCCTTAAAACGCTGGACGTTTCGGGCAACCTTATTGAAAATGCCGGCGGCATGGCTAACTTGACCGGTTTGGAAAGCCTTAATGCAGCGGATAATAAAATTCTGGATTCGGGCGCGTTTGAAAAGCTGACCGCTTTGACCGCGCTGGATTTGAGCGGCAACCGAATTGTGGACGCCGGCGGCGTCGCTAATCTGACTGCGCTGGTAAGCCTGGATTTAAGCGATAACCTTATTGAGGATACAGGCGCCCTTGAAAAGCTGGCGGCTGTAAAGGAGCTTTATCTGAGCGGCAACCAGATTGCGGATTTGGGCGGTCTGGAAAAGGCTGGCATGCAGCTTGAAACGCTGGACGCTGCCAATAATAAGATAGAGGACCTTGCTCCCCTGCGCAATATGGAGAGCCTGGTAAATCTGAACTTAAACGGAAATATGGTTAAGGAATCCTCCCTGAATATGCTTCCCGCTTCCATAACGGGCAGCGAGGGCTTTGCCGCCTGGAAGGAAGCAACCCTGGGCACCCAGAATGTTTCCTACATCATTACTATTACTGCGGGCGAGAACGGAGAGGTTTCTCCCTACGGCAACGAGGGCAAGGTGACCGTTAAGAGCGGCGACGACCAGGCGTTTACTATTACCCCCGATAAGGATTACATCATAGATAAGGTAGTTGCTGACGGCAAGGATGTTACAAGCGAAGTAAAGGATAATACCTATACCTTCAGCAAGGTTTCGGGAGAGCATACCTTAGAGGTTACCTTTAAGGCTCAGGTATCTGACAGCCAGGGCACAGGGGACTGCGGCCTGCCTGTTGCGCTTCTGGTCCTGGCGCTTGCCGGAGCTGGCTTAACCGGTATAGTGCTCCGCAATAAGAAGCTAAGCAATAATAAATAAGCTTTTTACAGGCTTTATAAGCTCCGCGCTTTCGGCAGCGTCCCATAAGGAAGTAAAAAGAATTTTGGTAGGAACCGGTGTGTCAGGTCACGCCGGTTCCGATTCGTTTAGGGACTCCCTTCCAATCTTCAAAGGAATGCGGATTTGCCCCACATAGGTGAAATACAGGTCGATTCGCACCTGCTTCCTTCCGTTCTCCCTTACCGGGCTGTGCACCACGATCCTGCTCACAAGCTCATTGAGGATGGCGGCGTCGAGTTCTGGAATATCCAGGTACTTGTCCACCAGCTTCAGAAACTCGTTCACATCGGAAACCTGCCCGGCCTGTGCCTCAATTTCCCGTTCCAATACGGCGGCAAGCTGCTCAATTTCCGCCTGTTCCTTCTCATATTGGCGGGATAATTTTAAGTACCGGCTGTCAGACAGCTTTCCCAGCACATTATCCTCATAGATAGCCTCCAGATAATCCTCCATCGCTGGTGTCAAAGCCATTGGCACACCTCCCTTCCAGAACATTCTTCGTGTTCACTACCGTTATTTCGCCTTTACATTGGCGATTTCAATGAACAACTGGTCGCTGCCAAAGCTGAACGAATCAATCTTGTCGCTGTTAAAGGCGGCATACTGATGCGCAGAGGTAAACGGAACCAGTACGGCTTGATCTGCCGCAAAGGTAAGCACCTCGCTATAGATTTCCTGCACACGGTCCAAATCAGCGGTGCTGTCCAGCTCTTTAATGGTGTCCGTGCCATTTTCCATAGTAAGGGCAACCTGCCACAAAATCGGGTCGGACATCATTTCCGGGTTCATATTCGTCATGGTGAGGAACGGGTCATAGTAACCGCCGTAGGTTGTGTGGAGCGAGAAATCAAAATCGGTAGAAACCTGCGTAAACCACGTCATATTATCCGAACCGCGAGGCGTTACTTCAAACCCTACTTCACCCAATTCCTGAGCAATTACAAGCGCCGCATCGTCCATTGTTCCCTGATTGGTGATATAATCCAGCGTAACACTCAATTTTGCGCCATCTTTTTCGCGGATGCCATCGCCATCACTGTCTACCCAACCGGCGCTTTCCAGCAATTCTTTTGCTTTATCTGCATTGTAGCTGTATGTAGTGGCTTCTACATCGCAATACGGTAGAGAGGTATCCAGCAACTGTTCCGAAGCTGTTTCAAGACCGGAGAATACACTGTCGCTGATCGTTTCCTTATCAATCGCATAGGCCACCGCCTGCCGGACAGCGGCATCGTTAAACGGAGCCTCCTGTGTATTGAAGCCGATAAAACGGCTGTTGGAAATGCTGTCATCCAATACGGTGCCAATTCCATCCGCAGAGGAAAGTTCGGTATAACCAGCAAAGCTCAAACGGGATGTACCCGCAAGCAGATCCACTTCGCCATTGCGCAGAGCGAGAATTGCAGCATCGGGATCCGCGATCACTTTTACGGTAAATTCGTCCACATCAGGCTGTTCTCCCCAATAATTGGGATTGCGGACGAAAGTATAAGAGGTTCCGTCACCGTCCCCGGCATACATATAGGGGCCAGTCCCCATTATCTGGGTCAGCAGTTCTTCTTTAGTTGTCAAATCCTCATTAAACGCATTGGGCGATACGATTCCCATTGGGTTGCACATGGCGAGGTCGTTCAAAACACCATAATAAGGAGTGGTAAGATGAATTGCCACGGTATGGTTCTCTGGGAGCCGAACAAAAAGAAATTGGGAACTGCACTTTGTTTACTTTTTTCGATAAGACTTCCTATGTCCGGTTTTGGGGAGATTTGCATGGTTTTTGTGTGGCTTCTGTTGACGTTATATTTCCAAAGGATATAGTGTTCCGTTCGCAAATCCAACAGAGATATATAGGAATCGGCTTTACGGAAGAAGGACAAATGATTAGTTATAACCGAAAATCCGAAATGAGGAAATCCCGCAACGGCATAGACTGCTATGTTTTTAATTCTCCGGTTCCTCTTTTTATGAAAATATCCGGTGGGCAGCGACTCCGGTTTCGGGGAATGTATTTTCAGGAATCTTTTTTTCGAGAAAAAAATGTGTCTCTTTATGACAGCTTTTGGGAGGATGCTAAACAATCTCTAACCTGCAATGAGATTCATTCGCCGGAGTTGTTATCTGTCTATCGGCGTATTGAAAATTGCCCACTTGCAGGAGACGCATTTCAGCTTTGGATGCGTGGACAGGGATTGACTGCTGCGAGTTATCTGCTGGATTTGATGCAGCGATATACTTCGGCTTCGCCTGTTTACCTAAGTGAAGATGAAATTGCAGCCGTTTTACAGGCAAAACGATTGATTAAAGAAAACATCGGCAGTATTCCCACAATTCTTGAACTTAGCAAAAGCGTTGCTCTTAACAAAAACAAGCTCCAAAAAGCATTTCAGCTTACAGAAGGCAAAAGCATTGGGGAATACATTCAGGCATTGCGGATGGAACTTGCTCTGGAGCTTCTTGAAAAAAGCGATATGTCCACTGGCGACATCGCAAAAGCAGTTGGCTATCATGGAGTATCAAATTTCTACCATATCTTTCAGCAGAGATTTGGAGAAACGCCGCAAGCAGTCCGAGTATTGCTTCAAAACAATTAGAAATTCAGTTATATTCATAGGCTGTTTTCACAAATTGGCAAGCAATGCAAATATATACATGTTTTGCGATTTTGGCCGGATTGCACCGGCCAAAATGCTTGTTGAGGGATTCCCCCCAAGCCCCCAAGATCGTCCCCATTCGGTGACGGCTGCGCGTCCTGCGGACGCTGAAAAATTTTAAGAAGCAAAAGAAAACCTCTATGCAAATGGTTCGTCCATTCACATAGAGGTTTCATATTTCCCGTTCACTTGGCATAGGTTAGTATTTTCGCAATACTTCTTTATGCTCCTCTGCCATTAAGCAGCGGAGCTTTTTTTATGCTCATATTTAACACGTGTTGCTTTTTTGGGGATTTGAATGAATAAGGCGTTTATCCGGCGCTTGGGACGCGGAGCCCTGGGAGAGCGGGCTTTAGGGGGCGGGGCGCTTAAAGAGGATTGGCCGGGGACTGCGCGGGTCCGTTAAGGTGAAAATGGGGGCGCTCTTTGGCGCTTTAAAATAGGCCGAAAGGTTATTATCGTGCTAATTTGAGTAAAGATAATGCATTTGTCCGAATATTCAGGAGTGCTATAATATTTAAATGATGAAACTGCCGGGAAGGGGCTTTCCGGCGGGCTTGCCGGGCGCCGGGCCGCCGAAGGGGCGCTTGAGGCAATATTCAATTCTATATGAGCGGCGGAGAAGGGAAGAAAAATGAAAGCAACCAGGATATTAATTATGGCCGTGTGCATTTTGCTGTGCGCGGCGGTATTGACCTCCTGCGGGGATAACGGGGAGGGTGCGACTGCCAGCGCCACGCCCGCGCCTACCGGTCCGGCAGGGACGCTGTCCACTCAGGGCGCGGACAATAACGCCAGTCTGCTTCCGCCCAGGGGGGATAATTTGGAGAACGCCATAAAGGCGGGGGAGACCTATCGTTATTTCTGCTGGGCGGTAGAGGATGAAAACGACCCGTATTCCTTCGAGCCTACGGTGGTGCAGGAAAACCTGCCCAAGAAACGGGCCGAGCTGGAAGAGCAGTACGGCATAACGATAAAATATGTAATAAACGACGCGCAGGACTGGGTTACGAAGGTTATGGAGGCTTCGCTGGCCGGCACGCCCATAACCGACCTGCTGCACGGCGGCGGGCCCTTTGCCATGCTGAGCATATACAATTTTTCCTCTACCGGGGGCAGGCTGCTGCTGGAGCTGGACGAATATAAGCAGTACGCTGATTTTTCCGACCCCGACTGGTGGCGTATTGAACTGCAGCAGAGCGGATATTTTAACGGCCATCAGTATTTTGCCGTGCCTAATGTGGTGGGCATAGAGCATGTGGCCCTCAACCAGGTGTGCATATTTAATAAGAGCCTTTTGGAGAGCGCGGGCTATCCGGCCGAAAAGCTGTATGAAATGAATGAGTCGGGCGAATGGACCTGGGATAAATTCTACGAGGTAGCCGTTGCCTGCACCAATCCGGATACGGGGACGATAGGAGTAAACGTGGGCGATTCCTTTGCGCTTATTAATTCGCTTTTTGCCAGCGCGGGCGCCAGAGCGGTTACGTCAGAGACCAAGGACGGGGTAACCAACGTGACCTTTACTCCTGATTCGACTGAGGCGCTGGAGGCCTGGGATTTCTTTATCAGGCTGGGCCAGACGGGCGCTGTGGATTACCGCCATGCTTCGGGGGACGTGGAAATATTCCTTTCGGGCAACGTGGGTATGATATGCACATATTTTAACAGGGTAATAAATATAGCTTCTTCTAAACGGTATCCCGAATACGGTATTCTGTTCCCGCCCAAGCAGGAGGCGTCGGACGAATATACCTCGGACGTCAACTGGTTCACTCCCTATGCGGCCATGAGCCAGATAAGCAATCCTGCCGGTGCGGTACAGTTGCTCAGTCTTTACTGCGCGCCTCTTTACGGCGCAGAGGATGAGCGCAATCAGGCGTCGGTAGAGGCGGAGCTTATGCAGTATATACCCGACGAGGGTTCGCTTTATACTATGAACAATATTGCGGATAAGACTGTGGATAATTCTTTGGCGTACGTTATTTACAGCGGAGTTAAGATTATGCTTCCGGACGGCACAGAGGCGGGCATAGACGCGCTTATGTGCAATTATAAGGAGGACTTTGTAAACGGCTCGAGGACGCCGGCGGTATTCTATTCGTCAGTAAAGAGCAGCGTGGACCAGGCGCTTAAGGAGGCGCTGGCAGCAGCGGAATAGAAAGGACGATATCTTTTGCGCTGGGCAGCTTAAAGGGGGGCGCCGCCGAGCCCGGCCTCCGGCCGGGCCGGCGCGCACAAAGGCCAGGTGG
>OGCQ01004971.1_pt1 | contig 10197 bp, 6 predicted proteins | sample 1570161 | NCBI WGS metagenome assembly OGCQ01 (sample SAMEA4384402, study PRJEB24528) | human gut metagenome
GTGCGGACACTGGCTGCCCGCCCGTTCATTTCACCGGAAGAATCTTTCCCATGTTCTGCACGTGCTGCCATGTTTTCAATGGATGTATAAACTTGTCCCACTGAGGTGCTGATCTGCTCCAGTGAAGCGTTTGTCTCCTCCATTGCCGCACTCATTTCCTCCATAGTTGCGGAAACATCTGTGATATTCACCTCTGCTGCTGCAAGGTTTTGTGCGATCTTTTGTGATGAACCATTTAAATGTTCTGAATTATCGGAGATCTTCAACATGATTCCCCGTATGTATTCCAATAAAGCATTGACATTCCCTGCAATGAGTTCCATCTCATCTCCACTGTGGATGTCCAGCTTCTGTGTCAGATCTCCCTCATTATGCACGATCTCATAAATCTTGTCGTCCACTTTCTGAAGCCCTCTCGTGATCGTTGAAATAATGATACTGAGAGCCGCTACTGCAAGAACAATGCAGACCACACCGATCTTGATCACTCCCACAAGTGATGCCTCAAGCCGGGCAGTAATATCAGATGCATCATAATCGCACCCCAGAACTGCCACCACTTTTCCTGCGCTGTTTGTGATCGGCTTGTAGACTGTGATCAGGTCTCCATCCTCCGTCTCATCAATATAATCCTGCACATATGCTTCTTTCGCTTTCACTTCTTTTGCAAGTCCGTTATCTTTGACCGCATAGCCATCCTTGCCTGCGCCTGCCACCACTTTTTCTGTATCGAGAATGGACACGCGGTGGTATTTCTTCCGATCCATCTGTTCATACAGTTCCATCGCTTCTTTTGCATACTTCGGTTCCACGATCAGAAGCAGCTTGTTGTTGCCAAGATAACCTTCGACAGCGTTGTGCCATGTCTCGTCTTTCACATCGAGAAGGTCGGCAAGGATCTGCACATTTACAAACTTTCCGCACTTCTCATGTAGGCGGTTGCGCAACTCATATCTTGCTTCCTCCAGCTCTTTCGGATAAGCTTTCTTTCCCTGTTTCAGCTCTTTTAACTCTGCTCTTGCCTCTTTCTCTTCTTTCTTCACTTTGCGGAGCGACATCTGTGCTTCCTGTCTCTGCTCTTCCAGTTCCTCGCGGACTTCGCCAAAGCTCTCCTGCAGACGCTCCAGCTCTTCTGCCATAATCGTTCCTTTTGTAAACTTTTCAATGTCCCAGAGCATCTGGTTGGAAACCACATCCTGCTCTTTCCATGCTTCCAGCCGTTCACTGATCTGCTGCCATTTTCCCTGGCTTGTCTGTAAATGTTCCAGTGTCTCATTTACCGCCGCAAGTTCAGCTTCCAGATTTGCATATCCGCTGTTCGCAATTCTTAAAATAATCTCTTCATACTGTTTCTGCAGTTCAACTTCTTCTTTCTTAAGCAACGATAAAATTGCTTCCTGCTCACCAGTGCCTTCTTTGCGCACTTTTTCCTTATCCATGCAGGCCTGGATCTGTCCTTCCAGCTTCAGCATTTCCAGGCGGTCGTTCTGATAAGTACATAAAAGAACTTCTTTTTCTTTCTCCTGAAATGCTTCATATCTGCCATGGATATCCTGCAATTTTTGAATTTCGTTCAATGTCTCCTCGATCTTACTTCGCATTCTCGCATACTGCATAACGCTTTCCTGCAAGTCTTCTATATGAATATCCTGCTCCATGCAAATATACTCTTTCACAAAATCTTCCAGTTTAATATTCATTTTAAATGGAATCGCACGTTTGAAAAGTCGTGGGAATTTCTCCGCATCCAGTCCGCCAAGATAAATATCGTACATCTGGCGGCGGAATCTCTCATTGCTCGGACCACAATAATACTCTTCTTTTGAAAATGTCCGCTGCAGATATTCTTTGACTTCAAATGTCGTCAGGCAGCGCTTATCCGCCCGGTACTGATTTTCCAGAAGCCCGCTTTTATGCCAGAAAAACAGGCGATTGATCTCATTTGTGGCTGTCTCAACATCAAATACCACTCCCACGCACTGCTTTTCTTTCGTATCTGTCTGCTCCAGCTCCAGAACGATCGTACTGGAGAAATTCTGGTTCCTCAAATACTGGGATTCGTTATTTTCCCCGATGTTCACCATTCCCCTTAAATATTCGATCAGAGAACGGTCAGAGTCGTCTGCTGCCGCCTTATTAAAAAATCCTCTTCCGTCTGTGTTCGCGTACAGTACGATCTGCATGGCGTCGATCACTGTAGACTTTCCACTTCCGGAATGTCCGGTAAAGAAATTGATTCCCTGATTAAGAGTAAGTACTTTTCTGTCTATGTAATGCCAGTTATTCAGGCAGATTTTCGAGAGCGCTTTGAACGCCTGTTTTGTCTCCACTGTCTTCCTCCTCGCTGAACGTCTCTAATAGTTCTCTGATATCATCTCCAAGCAGCACTGTATTGATGCACGGATAAATAACAAGTCTGCTGTTCTCATCCAGCTCCTCCATCACATCCACAGGTTCCACAATCTGATATTTTTTCAAAAATGCAACAGTCCTCCGCATCTCTGTCGGGGACGGCAGGCCGCTTAACACATGGAATTCTCCCGCTTTTCCGTTCACTGCTCCAAGAGTGGTCACGATATGGCTGCTGGATGACACTGCTGCCATCTGCTCATCATAGATCAGCTTTAACACCAGAATATAGATTGTGGCAAGTCTGGAGAGCTTTTCTCCCCATAGTGTCTCTCCCTGGATGTACATGACGCCCATATGCAGATTTTCCTGCAGTGTGATTCCGGCAACTGCAAAATATTTCTCCAGAAATTCCCTGTGCTTGCTGCATACACGGTACTCCCTGACCGGAACCATCCGCCCGGTCCGTTTTTCAAATTTTCGTTCCAGAAGAAAGGTCTGACGATATAATGTCTGGATCACATGTTTGATATCGTCCTGCTCTTCTTCCGAAAGCTGTTCGTAATATTCGATCATTGCGGTCTCCTTCGCACAAATTTTAATGCCGGATATTGATACTGTCCACTTTGGATGACTGTCTCCTCCTCATTCAATACCCGATATTTACTGTTCTTTCTGGTACTGTAGTCATATGCCAGGATCAGTTTTTCAAATGCTGTCTCTTCTGTAATATGAAGTGTTCCGGCGTCCATCACTTCGTTTTCCATATGCTCTTCGATAAAATCCTCAATCTCCTGTCTGCTGTAGCGCATCTGAATCCGGTTTAACTTCAGCACATCCTCCCGGTTCAGATCTTCATATTCTTCATCCTGTCCCATCTGACTGATAAAGTCTGTCCTCTGTTTTCTTCTCTTATACAATGATTTTTCGCTTAACAGATAATTCATCCGGCTCACGGTTGCCCGCACATATTTGGAATGCTCTCTGTCCATATTGGAGATCCTGTGTTCAATGTCATCAAATCCCCGTTCGATCAGATCCAACAGATCTAACACATCCTCTTTCGTATCTCCTGCTGCTTTTGCTTTCTGCCGGATGCTTTCGATCCATTCTTCATTTTCCCGCATATCCCGGAGACATTTTTTAATGTCCATCTTGTAGATATAAAAATTGTCTGATGTTTTTAAAATATGATACTTTTTCTTGACAATTTCTTCCACATACCCGTCCAGATGCTCCCGCAAAAGTTCCCCGTAAGACTCCTGATCCAAAAGCCTCTCGAAAAACTTGTCCATATTATGAAGCATATCCTGCAGCGCTTTGTTCAGCTTTCTTGTATTGATCAGGGCCGTCCTGAGCATATTCAGATTTACTCTGGAATTATTCTGAAAGGAAAACAGCGTAGCATATACATTCTGAATATATAATTCTGTTTCTTCCAGCTCTTCGGACGTGAGTCGCTCAAATGCCTCAATAAAAACCGCCGCATAATCCGGTATCACAATATTTGTGGTCATCGTACTGTAATCTTCGATCTTCTTCAGCCATCCGGTCTTTAAAAGCCACCGTAAAATGCGGGATGCTGTCGTCTCCAGCATGTCAAAATCCGTCTCGTTCTCCTCCCGCTGAAGCAAAACCTGTTTCTGTGCATTCATATCACTCAATACCTGCACACAGATTTCTTTCGTCAGAAAATAATTACTGTACTGATATTCCTCATTGATCACCAGCAGCGACTCCATATAAATCTCCCGGTTTACCGAACGGAACAAACTCCAGAATGTGTCCGGGATCTCGTATCGTAACTGCATAATTTTCTCCGTTTTTCATTGATTTGTGTCTGTCATATTATAACACGAAGTCGGTTTCAGGTACAAATAGTTCTGTAACACAAATATGCTCCCTCCCGGGAGAACAGTCTTGTTATTTTAACTGCCTTCCCGAAAGGGAGCATATCTGATGAAAGGATATCCCTTCTATATGTTTACTTTTTCACTTTTAGTGTGCTTTAAATTCATCCGGCACCTGATCGATCGTCTGCCATTTCTGCATTGCGTTTTCTACGCTCATTCCTTTGCTAATCGCATCCTTACGCACTGCATTGATTGCCTGAATTTCTTTCATTCTTGCACCGGTCAGTTTATATCCGCGCATTGCGATCAGTGTTGCGATCCATGCAAGCATTGGAACAACACAGAATAAAATGATTACAATCGTATGCATTCCCTCTGAATAAGGGGTTGTTCCATCCGGAAGTGTTGACAGTCCGATGATTGTCACCGCAATTCCTACTACTGTAGATCCCAGAGAGCTTACCAGCTTATCCACAAGTGAGAATAAGGTTCCGATAATTCCCGGAATATAGCGTCCGGAACGGAATGTTTCGTAATCTGAACAGTCTGCAACCATTGGAATCGGCATATCTGCTGTTGCATAGTATGCTCCGTATCCGATTCCGAAGAAAAGGATAAACAGAATCGTATAGAGATTCAGGTTTGTCAGACTCAGATTCATCGCTGCAACTTCCGGTTTCCACAACAGAAGCAATGCTAAAACACCGATGTACATAACAAGTGCAACGCTGATATAGAGCATTAAAGATGCCTTCTGTCCTTTCTTCTGTGAAGTACGTACTGTCAACAGGAAGAACGGAACGGAAAACACATATCCGACGATCATCATCGGAAGATACAGACCTTTGTAATCTCCCATCATCGCTCCGTAAAGCATCGCCAGAACCGTCATATTCGTTGCGATCGAGAATGCAAGCTTACATCCTGCACCCGCGATCATCAGTCTCTGCAGTTCTTTGTTTGCTTTTAAAATAGCTACATATTCTTTTATTTTAACTTTTTCTTTTCCGCCTTCTCCACCAAGTCCAAAGAATTCCGGACGATCTTTTTCTGCAATACCGATAACAGCCAGTGCAGTCATGATCGCTGATACGATCATCGCCAGAGGAATCATGATATTAAAGAATTCTTCTGTTCTGTAATTTCCTCCGGTTACGATCGGCGCAAGAAACTGTACAAGCCCCATACCGATCAGGCTGGCAATCGTATTAAAGATTGTAAACAGAGGTCTCTGTTTCGGGTCATTTGTCAGACATGTCTGTCCTGAACGTGTAACCGATGTCTGGAATGTATATCCAACCATATTCAGTGCGTAGAATAAAATAAAGCATAAATAACGCAGCCACATCATATCCTCAGAAATGATACGGGTTCCAAAATACAGTAAAATTGAGGATACAATCATAATCAGGTTTCCGATTACCATAAACGGTCTGAATTTTCCCCATTTGGTAGAAGTTCTGTCCATGATTGCTCCGATGATCGGGTCAATGAACGCATCTCCTGCACGCATCAATGTTACCATTGTAGTTGAAAACGCCAGCAATAAGCCAAGAACTCCGTTTGCATAATATGCAATAAAGTTCATTGTCAAAATATAATAGACATTTGTCGCCCCATTATTCATAGGGAAAAGAACAAGCTGATACATCTTTGCCCTGTTCAGAGCATTGACAGATGTTGCCTGAGTAGATTCCTGTTTCATATTATTCTCCATTCTCCCGCCCGGATGCGGCGGTCTGCCTCTTTGCCTAAAACAGCACCTCTGCTTTGTAAAAAGCAGAGGACCATCCGATTTACTCGTTTCTTATTTCAATTTCTTCTGCAAGATTTGCAGTTGCTTTTTTCTTATACCCAGTTCTGGCTCTTTCCTTTGCTCTTTTTGAGCTTGTAATCCGGATTTGGCTGGCTGACACGGCGAATTGTGCTCGTATCTTTTGCCTGACCGGACACAGCTTCCAGACGAACTTCTCCGTTTAACGGAACCCGGAATTCAAAGACTTTATTGCCTGTCTTTTCTTCCAGCAGCTTGCCGTTTGCATATAATGCAACTTTTGTCTGGTTCGAATAAACCTTAACTGTAGTGACTGCTTCCGTTCTGTCTACGTAGCGGCTTCCGCAAAGATGTACGAAAGGCTCTTTGCTCCAGTACGCTTTGTAAATGTAGAAGCTGTCTTTTTTTACTTTCCGGTCGAATGTCATAAGTCCCTTATGATTCATTCCCGGCTCTCCACCCTGATCTCTCGCATCTGCCGCAAAATCGAACATGTTCCATACGTGGGTACTCCACATATACGGATGACGCTCAAAACATTTCAGCATAAATTCATGGTAGAGACTCTGATATTCTTCTGTATGGTCTCCTCTTCTTGGACGTGAGGAATGTAAATTCGGCATTCCTTCACAGCCATACTCAGAATATCCCAAACACCTGTTAGGGTACACGCGGTGGAAAAAGCTGATCCACCAGTCATTTAAAAACAACCCTGGAACATACCATCCCAAATACAAGTTCCAGCTTACTAAGTCAGACAGATGTGCTACCTTGTTGAAAGGACCGCACACTGCATAGCAGGCCAGTGTTGTAGGACGTGTGGAATCCATTTTGTGACACAGATCATTGAGTTCACGGTGATTATCCAGCATATCCTTATTATCCTTTGTGGAAATCGTGATCTCATTGGATATTCCCCATGTAACGATACTTGGATGATTGTAATTCTGTACAATCAGCTCTTTCATCTGGCTAATGGTATTTTCCCGTCCGTTTGGCATATGTTCTGAGATGTATGGAATCTCCGCCCAGACAATCATTCCGTACTGATCACACAGATCATAGAAATACTGATCATGCTGATAATGCGCGAGACGAACTGTATTCGCCCCGATCTCACGGATAAATTCCATATCTTCTCTGTGGTGTTCTTTTGTTAATGCATTTCCGATTCCCTTCCGATCCTGGTGTCTGGATACTCCATGCAGAGGATAGGAGCGTCCGTTCAGGAAAAATCCTTTTTTCGGATCCACGCTGAATGTACGGACACCAAATGGAATGCGAACGTCGTCTTTGACTTCTCCGTCTTTCATCAACTCTACTACTGCTGTATATAAATATGGATCTTCTACTCCATCCCAAAGATGTACATCCGGTATCGTAACCGTCACATCTTTTCCTTCACCTTTTGCTACAGGATTTCCCTGTGCATCAATTAAAGTCACTGCTACTTTGGCATTTTCTGCCTTATGGAAACTCTCTACATGAACCTTTCCATCTTTGCCTTCTACTGTCGGCGTTACCATTACACCGTCTCCGCCGTAGTAGTCCATCTCAAAATGTTCATTTGATACAATACGGAGAAGAACATCTCTGTAAATTCCACCATAAAATGTGAAATCTGCTTTTTGAGGATATACTCTGTCGTTCACACTGTTATCCACTGCTACTTCTAACTTGTTTTCTTTTGTTAAAAACTCTGTCACATCTGCACGGAATGTGGAATATCCGCCGTCATGACTCATCACCTTCTGACCGTTTAACACCACCTCGGCAGAGGAATTTACTCCCTGAAACTCCAGATATACTCTCTGGGTCTTGCTGTCAAGATCCGGGGCTGCAAATGTAGTGCTGTAGTGACAGGTTCCTCGATAATAGTCATTTCCTCCATCCTGTCCGTCCACTGCATTCCAGGTATGCGGTAAATCCACCTTGACCGCTTTTCCGTCACGCCCTGTGAACACCCAGCCTTTCTTCAGTTCAATTTCTCTTCTCATTTTACTGGTTCGCATAGTAATTACTCCATGTTTTTGTTATTTCTTACACTTCTCAATTTATTTCGAAATGATTATATCTGCAATAATTTGCAAGTACAACCGTTTTTGTTCAGGTGGTATTTCTTGTGGTGTAAGTGGGTAAATTTTTTACAAAAAAGAGCCTGGCTCACTGACCAGACCCTTTGTGTCTCTTCTACTTTTTGTTGGAATCTCTTTCAAGAGGAAGCATAACGTTGAAATAAAAACATCCATTTTTTACCTCTGTTGTCAAATGTCCCTCATATTTTTGAATGGTATGGAGCATGCTCTTCATTCCATATCCGTGATATCCGTTCTTCGCCTTTGTCGTAAGCGGAAGTCCATCCTCAAACTTCACTTCTCCGCACATCAGATTGACTATCTGCAGCATCAGAAAGCTTTGTCTTTCGTACGGCATGATATCAATCACTCTTTTTTCTTTGCTTTCCAGCTTTCTCACCGCTTCAATTGCGTTATCCAGAGCATTTCTGCACAATATTTATATCTACTCGAAAATGTTGATTTTACGCTGTTTTTCGCTATCTAGTGTCTGCTGAGCAAACTGAAAACACTTGATTTTACTGACTTTTGCCCCATTTTCTGGTATAATGATTGCAAGGATTTTGACAAAAACAAATCGTTTTTCTTGCAGTTTTCTTACAGATTTTAAGTATAAAGGGGCTAAAACAATGTACAAACCGATCGACAAGTTACAGCATTCATTCCTCGATTTCAACCAACCTATGGGACTCCACATGAATCCGGATAACCGCTGGGTCAGACTGGCTGACCGAATCCCATGGGATGAATTCGAAGTAAAATATGCCAAGCTGTTTCCAAGTGATACGGGTAATGTTGCCAAGCCTCTTCGCATGGCATTAGGAGCCCTGATCATCCAGACCAAGTTCCAATTTTCCGACCGTGAGCTTGTGGAACAGATCGCTGAGAATCCGTATCTGCAATACTTTATCGGGCTTCCCGGTTTTCGGGAAGAAGCTCCGTTTGATGCAAGTACACTGGTTCTTTTCCGTAAACGCATTTCAGCAGATATGCTGATGGAAGTAAATGAGTATCTTCTTGCTCACAAGGAGGATGACAAAGATGACCATACTCCTCCATCCGTAGGAAAATCCGGTGATGATGGTACTGCAAAAGAAGATACAAACAAAGGGACTCTGACACTTGATGCAACCTGCGCACCTGCAAACATACGTTATCCGCAGGACATCTCGCTTTTGAACGAAGCAAGAGAAAAGCTGGAAAACATGATTTACTGTTTTTGTAAATGTTATGGTCTTAAGTTGCCAAGAAGATACCGCAAACGTGCCAGAAAAGAGTATCTTGCATTTGCCAAGAGCAGAAAGCACACGGCAAAGAAAATCCGCAGCGCACTCCGCAGACAGCTTGGCTACGTGAAAAGAGATCTTGGCTATCTGGAACAGTTCATGAGTGATGGATACGCCATGACAGGTAAGGATATCGGCCTATATCTTACCATCATCAGGCTGTATGAACAGCAACAGTATATGTACGATAACAGAATCCATTCTGTGGAGCATCGCATTGTAAGCATTTCGCAGCCATGGCTTCGGCCGATTGTCAGAGGGAAGGTCAAAGCACCTGTTGAATTTGGCGCAAAATTTGATCTCCGTCTTGACAGCGAAGGTTATGGGCGCCTCGAAAAAATATCTTTCGAGGCATACAACGAGAGCACCTGCCTGATTGAAGCAATAGAACGCTTCAAAGAGCGTACCGGTTATTATCCAGAACGTGTCCTGGCAGATCAGATATACCGGACCAGGGAAAACAGGAGTTATTGCAAGGAGCATGGGATCCGGTTATCAGGTCCAAAGCTGGGCAGACCAAGCGCCACAGCAAAAGTTGATAAAAAACAAGAGTATCAGGATAATACCGATAGAATCGAAGTGGAGCGCACCTTCAGCCTGAGCAAACGCTGTTATGGTATGAGCTGCATTACCACAAAACTGGAAGAAACGCAGTTGACATCTATCGCATTATCTGTATTCGTGACGAATCTGTTCAGGATTCAGAGGCGAATACTTTGTGCTCTTTTGCATCTGTTCCGATTCTGGTATGACCGGAACAGATATAAGAGTTGGAAGTTACAGATAGCTGCTTAATCAGCAGACACTATCTATCTTCTGATTTACTCCATTTTTACTCCAATTTTAAGCCAATATTTTCA
>OGCQ01004980.1_pt1 | contig 10181 bp, 9 predicted proteins | sample 1570161 | NCBI WGS metagenome assembly OGCQ01 (sample SAMEA4384402, study PRJEB24528) | human gut metagenome
GCCAGGTAAGCTTCATGGGCAAGAACATAGCAGCCCCAGAGCCGCATGCCTTTTGGCAGTTCTGTCAGATAGTCTGAAAGAGGCGGAATCTTGCCTACCGGCAAATGAAGCAGTGTCTGGGCTGCCATGGCAACAAAAATGCTCATGGCAGTTGTCCGACGGTCACTGTTGTCGGCAATCATCTGGTTTAAATGGATTTTCAGGTTTCTTAGGCCGCCCTTTGCCGCATTGATCCGATTTAAAGAAAGATTGGCAAAGGTATGGATCAGGCAGGCTGAAAGCCGCAGCATTGGATCCGGATGATTCAAATATAATATCGTCAGATTGACAGCTTTGTCGTGCTGGCCTGTGAAATAGTAATATTCGCAATAAGCCATTTCCCGGGAAGCCGGGTCTTCTAATTGATTAACCAGCATCAGGCATTCTCCCGGTTTAAAGGAAGTGCTCATCAGCCGCATCGGAATGTGTCTTTCCGTTTGCTTTTTTTGTTCCAGACCAAGGATATAATCGGTGGATACATGAAATTCAGTGGCCATTTTGATTAAAATGTCGCTGCTGATGGACTTGGTGTCTTCATTTAGAATACGACTGACCTGTGATGGGGCGATATTCAGCCGGTTGGCCAGTTCCTTTCTGGAAATGCCCCGGGCTTCACATAAAGCCTGCATACGTTTTCCGGGTGTTAAAATTAAATCTGCTTGTAGTTTCATAAGGGCGTCCCCCTTTTTATGTACATAAATTTAAGTTGGGTATCTACTTATTTAACAATATGATTATACCACGGACAAATGTTTTCAACATCGTCCGATTTTTCAGAAAAATGGTAATTTTTAAAGCTTTTTTCTGAACTTTTGCGCATTTGCAATTGCATATTTGCAAACGAAAATCCCCTTTAATGAGTTGGCACAGATTGCATTAAAGGGGATTTTGAAAGTATTATTTTCGTCGGTTTTCAAAGTAGATAAAATGATCAATGGCATCTAGAATATCTTTAAAATCATCTCTTGGGGCGATATCTATGTAGCGGGTCAGGAGATCGTTTTCACAGTCCTTGTACCGTCCATAAAATGTATCATAAAGATTGTGGCCACGCATATGAATGCGGATATCTTCCATATGCTGACGCACATCCTCCGGTGATGTCAAATCATGACCGATGGCGGCCACCAGTTTTTCTCCACTGGAAAGCCGATGCAGATATTCGTGCCATTTTTCGTAAAATATATCATAAAAAGCTTCGGGGCTTGGAACAACGCCGAGTTTTGCCATAACATCCGGATTGAAAAAGTAATTTTCAAAGGAGTAATATTTCAGAATCAGGACATTTTTCTCTGTCACTCTCGGTAAATGATCAACATCGCTGATATTGCGCTCATCATAATAGCGGCAGAGCTGGTGTTTCAGCATATCTGCATCTTTGCCGTCGCCATCCCGGATCATCAGGAAGTTATCCTTCAGATAAATCTGGTTGATATATTTTAGGTTGGCGTAGGTCTTGATATTGGTGCAGCTGTTGGTGGTGATGATGGCCACACGGGAAGGTTTTCCTTCATCATCGTATATTTCGGAGTAATATTTGTGCAGCAGCAGCGGCAAGCGGCTTTTGTCTTGGCGGCCTTCGACAATAAAAACAAAATCTACATTCATCAGGTCGTTGGCGCTGTATCCCAGGTCATTGAGGATCACGCTGATATCGGTATGTTTACGGACAGTGGAATAGCCATTTTCATCCAGAACCACCTGACGAATCTGACGGCTGTTGAAATTAGGCAGCAGATTTGGTGAATGGGTGGAAAAAATCACCTGATTTTTGCGGGACAGCCGGAAAAGCAGGTCACCGGACAGCTTTTGAAGCTTTGGATGGAGGAAAAGCTCCGGTTCTTCTACCATAATAATACCGGGTGTTGGTGTGTCATCTTCTGCATAGGTTTCAAGCAGGGAGAGCATATAGATGCTGCGCATGCCTTTGCCCATATGTTCAATAGGATGAAGGTTTTTCTGCTTGTCATCGGCGATTTCAGCTGTAACGGAAAGCATCTGTTCAATATCACGGTTCATGGAATAAATGATTTCGTGCTGACCACCGTTTTTTCTGTAGTTGGCATTGACCCTGCGGGAAAAATCATCCAGATTCAGCTGGTAAAGCTTATAGTCCAGAAGCTTGGCGGCTTCAAAAGCATTCAGTTCCGGTGGTGTTTTCTGGTTAATCAGGCCGATGCAGGAAAAACAATGAGTACATGGCTTGGCAGAATCGAACAGGCAGCAGCCTGAACGCATTTGCTTTAACAGGCTGTCTTCCTGCATAAGCAGCAGATCATCCTGAAATTGTCTAAGATTGCGCTGAGGATCAAGATAGTAGACCGGCGGCAGCAGGCGGGGAATCCAGATATTATTCTTCTGGTAACCATCGCTATAACGGGTTTTGCCATCCCGATTGGCAATAAATGTGAAAGAAAGGGCGTGTTCTGTCTCATCATAGGATGGCAGTTTTTTCTTAAAGTCCTGAAACCATTTATCAAACCGGCGGTAGGTGCTGATTTTGCCGGCATGATGAAGTATTTGCAGATCATTGTCGTTCAAAATCAGATAGAGGGAGATCTCGATATTGGCGTAATCCTCCTGAAAAGCATCCATTTCAATGGCACAATTGCCAGTGACAACACGGATGGCGTCGAGAATGGCAGTTTTGCCGGTATTGTTCTTGCCCACGAGGATCAGGGCATTTTCAATATCAGTCATCCGCAGATCACTGATAGATTTATAATTTTGGATCCTAAGTTCTTTGAGACGCAAGGCAGTCAGTCCTTTCCATAATTTATACTATAAGAATATCATACAAAGGACTGAAGAGGGATATAAAAATGCCCTTTAGAGCTGTGTTTCTAAAGGGCTGGGCCGGTTTGCGGCTGTATAGATCTTAATTAATGTTCAAGAAAGGATACAAAGGATGCTTTCTTGTCGATCTGTTCACCAACCAGTGCAACACCTTTCCCCATAGTAAAGGCAGCCAGCACAGTGCCGATGCCAAGGCCGGAGATATGACCAAGGAAGAAGAAGGTCATGCAGGTTGTGATGGCAAGGCAGGTGACGTCATAGCTGATTTTTACTCTGGAGTACGGCTGCTTTGTGATATCCATAAGTTCACGCGGAAAAAGGTCTGTTGGGATAATCGGCAGTTTGCATCGGTTGGAAAGTGCAATGCCGAAGCAAAGGATGAGATAGCTCAGCACAAAATAGAAGATTCTCAGCGGAAAGTTTAAAGGCAGCTGATTGATCCAGAGTTCATGAACGTCCATCATCTCACCAAAGGCAAATCCGACAACAAAACTGAATAAATAAGCCGGAATAAATTTGCGGCGCATGAGCATAAGAGCACAGATCAGCAATCCCTGGAAAATATAAGTCCATGTGCCCAGGGAAAGTTTTGGCAGTACCAGATTAAAGGCATAGGGAACGCTTGAAATAGCCGATATACCGGAACCTGAATGTAGCATCAGAAGGACACCGAGACTGTTGATGACGACGACAAGCACCAGAGCCAATTCGCCTCTTAGTACGGCTTTATTATCATTCGTTGACATAAAAATCACTCTTTTCTGAAATAGTAAAAAATAAAAGTGCCGGAAACACCAGAGCAATTATATACCTATTTTATTGCGTTATCAAGATAAAATTCATCCTAAGATGTAACCAGTTTTGCATAGATGTCAGTGAATATTGAAAATTACTTCTTCAGATTGTTTTTATGAGAGAAAAGTTAGGTTGTAGTTACTCTTAAAATGTGGTACAACAATAGTATGAGTTAACAGGGCGCAGATTGCTGTGACAGGCGATGAAAAGACAGCAGTGAGAAGGAAAGGAAACAGAGAATATGAAGAAGATTCTGGTTGTGGGGAGTTTGAACATGGATATGGTTCTTTCTGTGGATCATCATCCGGTACCGGGGGAGACGATCATCGGGGATAGACTTTCATACCATTCCGGTGGGAAGGGAGCTAATCAGGCGTATGCTGTCGGTAAGCTGGGCGGTGATGTGAGAATGATCGGATGTGTCGGCTGGGATGATAACGGCATGATCCTGATAGAGAATCTGGCGCAGGCTGGAGTGGATACAACAACGATTGAACGTGTACCGGAAGAACCAACGGGAATGGCGATTATCGATGTGGATAAAAAGGGAGAGAATAGTATTGTCGTTATATCAGGGGCCAATGCATGTCTGACACCTTCGCTGCTTCATAAGCAAAAGACATCTGTAGAATGGAGCGATTTTATTATGACACAGTTGGAGACGCCGATGGACACGGTATTGGAACTGGCCAGAATGGCTAAGGAAGCAGGCAAATGCATGATTCTGGATCCGTCTCCTGCCAGAGCAGACCTGCCGGAAGAAATTTTTCCGTTAATTGATATTATTAAACCGAATAAAAAAGAATTGAGCATTTTAACAGGCATGCCGACCGGAACAGATGAAGAAATTGAAGCGGCTGCGGATGCTCTGCTTACCAAAGGGGTTTCAAAGGTAGTTGTATCTCTTGGGGCAAGAGGGGCGATGCTGGCAGATGGCAGTGATAAGCTTTTCTTTGAAGCCCAGGCTGTAAAGCCTGTTGATACAACGGCAGCGGGTGCCGCATTTACGGCAGCTATGGTCAATGGGCTGGCCCAGGGAATGGGGATCATCCAAGCCATTCGTCTGGCAAATGGGGTTGCCTCTATTGTTGTGACGCGACATGGGGCGCAGACATCCATTCCGGATCGGGAAGAGGTTGGTGATTTAATAAGAAATTATTGATCCTTGCCGAGCTGTGCTAATTTGTGGGCATCAAGGATTTCAATTGTACCCCGGGAAAGCTGCACCAGGCCTTCGTTCTGAAAATAGCGGAGCATTCTGGTGACTACTTCTCTGGCGGTGCCCATATGATTGGCGATTTTTTCATGGGTGATTTTTAACAGAGGAGTGTTTTCGATGGCACTCTCCTGAATAAGGAAATCAGCAAGTCGCTTGTCGAAGCTTTTCCATATGATCTGTTCCATCAGCCACATGACCTCGGAGAAACGGCTGCTGAGGACGTCATTGGTATAGTTGGCCAGGGCTGCGGATTCTTCCATGACAGCTTTATAGACATTCGGCGGGATCAGCCAGAAATCCGTATCTTTTTCTGCTTCGATGATGGTATCAAATTGAATACTCGGCATCATGCATGAAGCGGAAAACAGGCATAAATCCCTGTCAAATAAACGAAACAGACTGATTTCACGGCCTTCATCGGAAATTATATAGGCGCGAAGCTGACCGGAATGAATCAGTAAAACACCGACACAGTCCAGGGAACCATTGTGAATGATGGTTCCTTTTTTGGCGTACTCATAGCGGACTGTATTGGCAAGTTTTTCTTGCTGGTGGGGGGTTAATTTATCCCATACAGGAAAAAAATCCTGAAATTCTTTTGAAATCAAAGTATATCCTCCTAGTCTGTTCTTCAAGAGATAAATTTCCTGAATACATAGCGAAAGTTGTTTTCAGTATAAAGAAATTTATGATAGAAGTCAATTGACTTTGGTGATAAAGTCACGGAAGAGATTTGAATAAAAGGGTATACTAAAGTCACAATCAAACAAAAACAAAAGGAGATAAAAAATATGATGAAAGAATTGAATAAAAATAGTTTAGAAAAGTATGCAGCAGATGGTAAAATGGTTTTAGTTGAGTTTAGTGCACCATGGTGTGTATATTGCAGAAGGCTGGCACCGGCGATGGAGAAGGTTGCAGAGGAATATAAGGATATTTTGACGGTGGGCACTGTGAATATCGATAATGAGTCGGAGCTGGCAAGAAGAGAGAAGATCGAAGTTGTGCCGACACTGGTGCTTTATAAGAATGGACAGGCAGTGGATTCGATTGCAGGACCGGGATCCAAGGCGGCGGTTGAGGCTTTTATTCAAAAAAACAGTTAAATCGGCGGTGGAAGGAAAGCAGTTGACAGGAGATGTCAGGAGCATGGAAAAATCAGCAGAGAGCATAATAAGGAATGGAGGAGCGGGATGAGACATTTATATGATATGATCATTATTGGCGGCGGACCGGGCGGATATACGGCAGCATTGTATGCTGCCAGAGCCGGTCTGGACACACTGGTACTTGAAAAATTATCAGCAGGCGGACAGATGGCGCTGACAATGCAGATTGACAATTATCCGGGATTTGATGAAACGATCGATGGTTTTACATTGGGTGAAAGGATGCAGCGGGAGGCAGAGCGCTTCGGGGCAAAAACAGAAATTGCTGAGGTTGATGGTGCCCATTTGCAGGGACCGGTAAAGACTGTCCATACAAGTGAAGGTATTTTTGAGGCGAAAACGGTGGTGCTGGCGATGGGGGCCGGACCGAGAAAGCTGGGGTTGAAAGACGAAGTCAAATATGAGGGGCAAGGCCTTCATTATTGTGCAGCTTGCGACGGCATGTTTTACAAAGGAAAAACAGTCGTTGTAGTTGGCGGCGGCAATAGTGCGGCAGCAGATGCGCTGCTGCTGTCCAGAATCTGTGAAAAAGTGATTGTTGTGCACCGCAGAGACAGCCTGAGAGCGACAAAAGTATATCATGAACCGTTGATGCAGGCAGAGAATATTGAATTTCAATGGAGCCAGATCATATCGGATGTAATTGACAAGAATGGGCGTGTTCAGGGAATACGATTAAAGGATGTGAAAAACGGCACAGAGAAAGAGATAGCCTGCGATGGTGTTTTTGTCAGTGTGGGAAGAAAACCTGCTTCGCGAATGATTGAAAGTCAGGTGACATTGGACGATCAAGGCTATATTATAGCGGATGAGTCAACAAGGACCAATTTGCCGGGGGTTTTTGCGGTAGGAGATATCCGCACAAAAGCACTGCGTCAGATTGTGACGGCTGCGGCGGATGGCGCCAATGCTGCGTATTATGCAGAAGAATATATGAACAGATGGGAGGGGTGAGATTTCACGTCTCCCGAAATTTTTTTAAATAAAGATGACAAGACAGTTGTCAAACTGTTGTAAATATGATAAAACAATAGCGTTGAGTATTTGTCCGACTGTATGGTATTAATTTTTAAATAGCTGAATAAAAGAGAATATGCATTTGAGAAGCGATAGATGAGTCGGTATTTTTAGGAGGAAGATTGAAAATGAAAAAGATAATGGCGTTATTGTGTACAGTTGCCATGAGTGTGGGACTGTTGGCAGGCTGCGGTTCCTCATCAGGGGATAATCAGAGTGTATCAGGTTCTGACAACACTGGAGACGGCGGTAAGGTTGTCATGTTAGCCTGTGAACCGGAAGTTCCCGCAGAGAAAGAAGCATGGGAAGAAGTGGCTGCTGATTTCGAGAAAGAAACCGGTATTCAGGTAGAGCTTCGCTTCCAGGGAACATGGAGTGATATTCCGCAGACACTTCAGCAGAGCAAGCTGGCAGGTGACCAGATTGACATCGTCCGTGTTGGCATTGGTACCATCAGTTCAACGCTGGGTGCAGCAGGCGGCGTGAAAGATCTGACTGTCACCACTGTTGGACCGCTATTCAGACGGCATGATCGACAACTGTTATATCGGAGGTCATCTCTGGGCACTTCCGTATTATGATGCATCATCATATATGTGTCTGTACAATAAAACATTATTTGATGAAATGGGCCTTCAGGCTCCGCAAACATGGGATGAGCTTGTGGGTGTTTCCAAAGCTTTATCTGAGAAAGATGGCGTGATGCCGATGATCTTCCAGGGAAAAGACGGTTGGGCATGGCCGATGATGTATACAGAGACTTATAATCAGACCACAGGCAACAAATCTGTTGCAGCTGTACAGTCTTTTCTGAAGGGTGAGAGCTCTTTTGTATCGGATGCTTCTGTACAGGCATTTGATCTGGTTAAGAAATTCTATGATGAGAATGTTTTAACACAGGCCAGCCTGGATACAGATGATGAGGGTATGATTGCTACATTTGCACAGGGAAAAGCAGGCATGCTTTTTGCGGGTACATGGGATTACGAAACACTGAAGGATTCCTGTGATTTTGAGATTGGTGCTTTTCAGTTTCCAGTAATGGTGGACGGTTCTCATTCTGAAAATGGCTATGGTGTTGGCGATTATGCATTGGCTATTCCAAGTTTTGCATCTGATGATAATCTGGAAAATACCATGCGTTTTCTTGAATATATTACCCGTCAGGACAATGCACAGAAGATTCTCGGCACATCAACTATGATCTATGAAGTCTTAAAAGACGTTTCCACAGAATCAGATGATGTGACAAAATTCCTTAACAGTCAGATTGCGGGCAATTCCTCAGAATATCTTGATTGGCTCTGGCCTTCAGAGGTTAATGATGCCCTCAGTACAGCCATTGTATCTGTTATCAGCGGTGAGATGAGCAGTCAGGATGCGGCACAGTATGTACAGGATGCCTACACAAAGGTGTGCGAGGAAAAGGATTATACATATGCATGGTGGGAAAGCTGGACACAGGAGCAGTGGGACGCAGTGACACCGACAAAAATTCCTGATCTGACACAGTATATGCAGTAGACTGCAAAACAGACAGCAATAAAGTAAAGGTTTAAACAGTAAGCCAAAGCCGACATTCAGGAGGCTTTGGCTTATGCTGCGGAAATAGTAAAGAGAAGCCGTTGGGCTCTCATAAATAGGAGATATGGAAGATGAGAAAGAAAAAAATAGACGCATTTCCCTATCTGATGTGTCTGGCGGCAGTGGTGCTGTTCACACTTTTTGTGGTGCTGCCATTTGCCGTTGGCGTTTATACAAGCTTCTTTAAATGGGACGGCTTCTCAGATATGAAATTTAATGGCCTGAAGAATTATCTTTATGTTTTTCAGGATGATATTTACTGGAAAGCAATCAAAAACACATTTGTTTATGCTATTCTTGTAACGGTATTGAAAAATGTGATTGCATTTTTTCTGGCATCCATTCTTGTCAAAAACTTTTTTGGCAGAACATTTTTCAGAACAGCTATCTATATACCGGTAACATTGTCGTATATTGTTATTGGTATTTTGTGGGTCTGGATTTACAATCCGACCTTTGGCCTGCTGAACAGTTTTCTGTCAGCTGTGGGACTGGATCAACTGATCCTGGGATGGCTCAGTGATGCGAGGGTTGCACTGTTTGCCATTATAGCGGTGGATGTCTGGAAATGGATCGGGTATCATATGGTGCTTTATATTGCAGGTCTGCAGGCGGTGCCGAAGGATCTGTATGAGGCAGCAGAGATTGATGGTGCGGGACCATTGGCAAAATTGCGTTATGTGACACTGCCAATGATCAATTCCACAATTGTGATCAATGTGCTGATGAGCATTACGGGTGCTTTTGTGGCAAACTACGATATTGTTTATATTATGACGGACGGAGGCCCTTACCACAGCACAGAAGTATCGTTGACATACATTATGAAAACGGCGTTTACGGATTATAATTTCGGCAAAGCGAATGCCATGAGTGTAATATTGTTTCTGATGGTGCTTGTCTTTGGCTTTATTCAGCTGAAATTTATGTCACATGAAGATGTCTATAATTAGGAGGATGGGTATGAAGAAGAAAATCTCGATTTATCATATTGTTTGTGCTGTTATCCTTCTGATTATGGTGATTATCTGTATTTATCCGATTGTGTGGATGTTTTTTGGTTCGATGAAGGATAAAGCAGAATTTTATACGAATATCTGGGGGCTGCCAAAGCAGATTCATTTGGATAATTACATAGCTGCCTGGAAGAATGCGGATCTTGGCAGACGTTTTATCAATAGTCTGATCGTGACGCTGGGGTCTATGTGTATTATGATTCCGGTCACCAGCTGTGCGGCTTATGCGGTTGCAAGATTGAATTTCAAAGGCAAAAATCTAATCTATATGTATTTGCTGTTGGGGATCATGATTCCGGCAGGTGTTCTGGGAATTCCGACATTTACGGTAGCAATGAAGATGGGACTTCTGAATTCCCATTTTGGGCTGATGCTGATTTATGCAGCACAGAATATTGCTATGGGGATGTTTATCATGAGAGGTTTTTTCATCTCTCTGCCCAGGGAACTGGAAGAGGCAGCAATGATAGATGGATGTTCCCGTTTCGGATGTTTTGTCCGTATTATTGTTCCGCTGGCGCGTGCCGGTGTGGCAACTCAGGTGAT
>OGCQ01004982.1_pt1 | contig 10178 bp, 17 predicted proteins | sample 1570161 | NCBI WGS metagenome assembly OGCQ01 (sample SAMEA4384402, study PRJEB24528) | human gut metagenome
GAGCAACTCACGTCTACCAACTGACATTGAGAAGTTGTAATTTCTCAATTCCTCGTTAGCCGTAGCACTGAAATCTTTCTCAGCAACGTAGCGTCTAGCTTTGCTCTCAAAACCCTTAATATCGAATTCGTTAGCTCGTTTCTTAGCGTCTTCAACAGCTAGTCCGTTCTTTTCAGCGAAATTCTGGATATAAGCATCCAACTCTTTGCGCAGCTGACCTAATTCCATTCTGTAGAGGTCTTCGAGTTCTTTTTTAAACTCTTTCTCCGTCTTTTTGTCAGCTCGCTCTCTCTCACGTTGGGCACGCTCTGACCAATACGTCATACGTCAACCCTCGTAGAATCGTTTGTGTGCGTTTCTTTATCTTCCTCGGTATATTTGCCTACGTGATTATTAAAATCGCTAGAATACCCCTTAATATCGATTTCAGACACCTCTCTGTTCATTCTGTCGAGTTCATCGGTTGGACTTTCGACCAAACCAGACAAGCTCAAGGCTGTTTCTTGCGAAACTTGACCACCCAAACCAGCCAATACTTCGACTTGTTCAGCAAGCGAACGAGGCAAGTTTGGCGTGAAAATGATATTCAAGAGACTTTCGTCAAAGTCTTTAAATTCGTTAACTAATGAGCCAATACGAGCAGCGAGACGATAGCGACGTTTCAATCCTTTTGTGAATTGAGATTGTGTATCAATTCTGTCTTGATCTAACCCAAATAATTTGTATTTTAATGCTTCACCAGACGTGTTGCCGCTGAAATTCGTGTCTGACATATCTGGAGTGTTAGTGAATACATGGATATCTTTATTCAAGCGTGTCTTATACGCCTCAACACCAGTCACATCGTAAGACTTCGTGAGGTATTCAGCTTTAACCGTACCCTCTTTGCCATCCGCTGATTTAGGCGGTTTAAGCTGCATTAAACGAGTACGTTTCATGTCGCTAGCTTTCATGCCTTGAGGCAATGCAAGGTCACCATAAATGGCAAGAATAGCGTCAGCCATATCACTCATGTGATTCGCCGTATCAGATTCTGCGCTATCGTATAGATCAATCAGATAGAGCTCTGTTTCATAGTCGCCGATGCCATCTACGTTGTTTAGAAATTCTGTAATCGGTACAGTACCGAATGCGTGAGCTGCCACCGAGATTTCATTAAAGCTATCCGATACATCAAGCGTATAGATGTAGTCGGCTGTGTAAACTTCCACAACCTCTTTTGCGCTCTCAAGAGACCCACGCTTGTAATATCGAACAGCTGCGATTGAGTTATCTTCCAATGAGTTGTCGTAGATTACAAACGTATCTAGCGGATTAAGGCGCTTGATACGTGTTTCATCATACTCGCTGCGGTAGATAAGCTCATAAGCTCTACCGGTTTGCGACAAGTCTCTGATAAGCGTTCTATTGTGTGTGTCGATATCGTTGATTCGACCAATGCGTTTAATCGCTTCATCGTTTTGTGAGTGATCGTTGTTATCATCGTATTCGACACGAATAGGATTGCCGGCTAAATAGCCCGTTTTAAACTTGCTAATCATACGGCCATAATTATGTACAGCTCGTTTGTCAGCCATTTCCTTATCCTTACGACGCCCAGATTTAAGAACGTCGTGGTTTTCACCTCTGGCATAGTCCATGAGCTCTTGAATGCGTGGTGCTTGTCTCAACTTGTGGTGATTGATGAAATGTTTCAGCAATTCCCAATTACCAGCCATGAGTTCCTCTAAGCTATCTGCTCGATAGCGAATGCGAGACCCTCGATGGAAACGCAAGTTTAAAACTCGGTCTTGGCCAGTGCTATCTGTAAATAGTGTTCGTTCCATCATTCCTCCTAACCAAACATATTAAGCAAGTCATCATAACTTGCTCTTTCCGTACTACCGATGACGAAGTAAGAATATATAGCGTATCTCACACTATCCAGCACGTCATCAAATTCTTTTAACGGTTCATCTTTCGTGCTGTTTTCTTTCCATCGGTACTGGAATATTTCATCAAAAAAACGAGGTACAAAGCCCCGTTTAACGTATAATCTGCGTTCTTTAAACAGTTTAGCGATAAGCTCGATACCGGCTATCACTGACTTGTTAGCGTTGCTGATGTCAAACCCCTCGTTCTCAAACCTTGCTACGTGCTCTGGGCGGGCGCTATCAGCATAGAATGGCATGTTACCGTAGATGTCAGTTAGTTTCCTAGCTTGCTCTACCCACCAATCTATCTCTTTGAATTGCGCTGCTACGCCATCGACAAGATAGTAGTTACCATCCACACCTTCACCAACTACCACGATAGATCCGTAGTGGGTATAACCCCAGTCAATGCCGCCGAAATAACGTTTCATGTCTGGCAATTCATCAACTACGTGAATCTTACTGTCGTAATCGGCATAGATAGCGCCTTCCGCAACCGTCCAAAGTCCTAAGATATCTCTATCGTAAAATTTCCCCTTTGGCGTAGCTGCCTTGATAGAATCGATATAGCGTTTTGATAAGAAAGTGTTATCATCGAGCTTGAAACTAAAATCTATAATCTTGCCATCATTCTTTCCGATGTAATCTCGGTTAAGCCAATGATTCGGATTGTCTGGGTTACTATCCCAAACGATACGAGCGCCTTCACCGGAACAGCGTGAGATAATCTCTTTGAAGACAACCTCATTAGCTAGTGAAGCTTCGTTTACATAAGCTCCAAACGCCGTAAAACCACGGGCACGCTTAAGTCCAGATATAGAACCAGTGTACACTTGTACAACTTTCACGCCGCAAAAAACGAAAGAGCCATGCTTGTCATACTTTGGCTCAAAGCCATATTTATTATAAAGCTCTTGCAGCACGTTGTTCTGTATCGACGTTGACGATGTACCTGCTAGGATGTATATAGGCTCATCCACACCTAAACGGTCAGCAATCTTTCTGACTCGGCTCAACTCAGTTACAAACGTGTCATTGTTAACTACTGTCTTACCCGCTCGTTTAGCGCCATGAAGACCACAGATGAACCAATCATGATTCCAAATGTAGTTCAACACATCTAACTGTCGCTTGGTATAGAGCTTACTCAAGTCCATCGCTTACAGCTCCTTTGATGATATCGAGGAAACCAGCTATCTTTTCATCCTGACCTTCTTCTTTGCCAATTTGAGTCTTGAGTTTCTCGTTCCCTAATTGAATTGAAACAATGCGTTCCCGTTGTTCTTTGCGGTCTAAGCTGTCCTTGGTATCGATAGCGACCAATCTGGCTATCTGTTCAAACGCCTTAACATTACCCTTCATGGCTTTTTGCATCATAACCATAGCCAACGCCATTTCATTCGTGGCTTCAAACCCTAGCGCTTCAAGCTGCTTTGCTATATTTTCATTCGCTACGTCGGCTTTTAGAATAGTGTTAAACGCCCTTTTAAGGTCTGCTTTTCTACGTCTAGCCTTTCCAGACGCTATGCCACCTCGGCGTTGTATTTCTCGTTGTTCCTTCTTACTTCTCTCAGTAATTGGTTTCAAGTTTTGTTCATTCGCCATCGCCTCACTTCCTATCGTTTAGTTTAGTTTTTCAGCTTTTAGCCCAGTTTCTTCTTCCCATCGTTTAATTGTGCGTTCGACATATACCGGGTCAAGTTCCATCCCGTAATAAATGCGCTCGGTTTTTTCACAAACCATAAGCGTCGAACCTCCACCATTAAAACTATCGAGCACACGCTCTCCCTTTTTGCTAGAGTTAAGAACACATCTAGCAATCAACTTCAATGGTTTCATAGTTGGATGGATATCATTTCTTACTGGTTTGTCTTCGTAGAAAACACTTGTCGGGCTACCCTCTTGCATTGTTTTGATATAAGCAATAAGTTCGCCTTTTGTCATTTCTTTCAAGTTGTCTTCGTCTTCTTCAATCACAGTAGCCAAAGAGCGATTATCTACAAAATAATGCGACGCTCCATCTTTCCACCCATAGAGACACGGTTCATGTTTCCACTGGTAGTCTTGTCGACCTAAGACGATGCTGTTTTTTACCCAGATAATATTCTGTTTTAGCAACCATCCAGTCTCTTTTACTGCAGCTCTAAAATTCAACCCTTCTGAATCTGCGTGCCAGATATAAAAGGCGCCTCCCGGCTTCAAGTGCTTGTCGGCAACCGAAAATGCATCTTTCAAAAATTGACGGAAACTGACGTCATCCATGCTGTCATTCATAATCGTCATAGCTTCTTCAGTCCCCCCCTCATACGCTACGTTGTAAGGTGGGTCTGTGACATATAAATCTATCTTGTTGTCGTCTACGAGTTCCTCCATGTCAGCTATTGACGTACTATCACCACACATTAAACGGTGCCGGCCTAATTGATATATGTCGCCGTACTCAACCGATGACGTTTGGGTGTCTTGTTCGTTTATTTCTTCTGCATCTTCGGTATCCAACTCTTCGTCTTCAAAATCATCCAAGGTGTAATCGCTGTCCGTGAATCCAAAAAGTGTCATGTCAAGATTGTCGACGCTCTCGATTTCACTCAATAACAGTTCAATATCCCATTGAGCTATCTCGGCCACTTTATTGTCTGCTAATCTGAATGCCTTGACTTGTTCTTCTGTCAAATCGTCTGCGATGATAACTGGAACTGTTTTTAGTTTTAGTTTTTTAGCAGCTTTCCAGCGCGTGTGTCCATTGATAATCTCGCCGTCTGACGTTGCCACGATTGGCACCTTAAAACCAAATTCACTGATGGAATTAGCGACTGGCTCAACCGCTTCGTCATTATTTCTTGGATTGTTCTCATAGGGGATCAACCACCCTAACGGCTTGTCATAAATCTGCATGTTTTCCTCACAATAAAAAAAGAGACTTAATAGTTATTAAGTCCCACTTTGTAATCAAAGCGATTTGTAAGTCTCTTTTTTGTTCATGTTATTTCAAAGCAATCACCCTCTTTCAAGGTACGATGCTATAATTATCAATACTAATATTATATCGCTGTTATACCGCTATATTCTCGCTTATTCTTCGCAATAATCTCCTGAAAATACCAGACATTCACCGTTTCTGTAGTTCTCGGCAAACTCTAAAATGGCTAATTCTCTCATTCGGTAGTATTCGCTTTCAGAATATCCAAGGTCCATATAGACTTCGATATTGTACTGTTTTCTGTTTCTGCAATAACACTCTATCAAAATTTGGCTATAATGCCTGTCTGATAATGCGTTGATAGCTCTAACAATAGCTTGTAAGTCTTGTTCGGCGGCCACCTTGCGTGTTACCATGCTTTCGGTTTGGCTGTGAACCATTCCATCGAATGATTTGGGTTCTAACGAGAATGAAGCTGTCACTTTAGGGGCGTATTCCAAGCCCGCTATCCGTGTTAGCATGCGATACCTTCTTAGTACCTTTATAGCTTTCTTTTTAGTTGCGGTTTTATCTACATCCGCAAATAGATTGATACTTGCCATGACACCCCTCTTGTGTGATATAATAGTTATATCGTCTTTCAAAGAGTGCCGGCCATTGTGTCGGTCTTTTTTTATTTTAGCTCAAGAAACGTTAAGAGATTTTATTGAAAAGATAGAATACGTATTTATTCTTGGGGTGTTTCTCAAGCCTTTTATCACCTCCTTTCCAGCCATCGACACCAGCAAGGTCTTTGGCTTTGTTTTTGTAATGCGATATCGATAAGAAAGAGGTGTTTTCACATCCTTTTTTCTTAAATTTGCTGGGTTTTGTTTGGACAAGGTCTGTCAGCTTGTCCAGTGTTAAAAAGTGTCCAAGCCACTAAAAATCTTTATTCATTTTTTATTTTTAGTGATGACAGACAACGACTGGCAAGGGATTCGAACCCTTGGCAGCCTACGATATAGACGAAATCATCATCGGGGATATTCCCCTTTCGTTTTTGAAATAATACAAAGAATAAAGTAAGTAGAATTATGGAGATTTCAGTTTCGCATTGCAGGCATAAAGCCTTGAATAATCACGCCACCAGTAATGCGCTTTAGATTGGTAAACAAAATAAAAAGGTTCCTCGATTCTAATTGTTTATTTACTGGATTTGGTTGCATCCACGACCAGTCACGCTTCCGCTGATTTGAATGAAAAAATACAAAAGGATTCCTCTTTTCCGTATATAGATTGACTGGTAATAGCTAGTGAGGGAATCGAGCCCTCATAAACCATTCTAGCTACACGCCTAATGCGTAGGCTGTATATAAGGCTTTTCTGACCGTGGTCTTATTGCGACCTATCTTGCCCTTGGTTCTATATTCTAGGGTTATGCGATCAACTTCATCGTCTAACCTCTCGCTCCATTCATAGTTATTAAATACATAATCAATAATTTCGCTGAATAACTCTCTTGAAAGTAGTCCTTCCATTTGAATTGCCTTCAACGGTGTTAGGGCAGCTTTCTCCGCATAGCACAGATTGATGGCGTTTTGGGTTCTGTTAGCATTTTTCTGGTCGCAGTCCTTGACGTCTCTAATGTAGTTATTTATGCCGTTAGGGTGTTCCTTGCGTAGCCCTTCCACTTCCTCTTGGAAGCGCTTGAACAACCCCTCTGGCAGTCCTGCGTTGATTTTATCCAAAACCGGTTTAGTGGTTTTGCCTCTTGTGTAATTAGTAGACAGATAGTCTTGAAGGTCGTCGAATAATTCGTCAGAGATGATGCCTTCTAGTCTATCGACAGTTGCCGGTGATATCCTCGCACGCTCAACGACTGCGGCGTTGAATGCTTGATATATGATGCGAGCTTGTAACTCATCGCATTGCTTCACATCTTGGAAAAATTGCTTATAAGAACCTTTTTTATGTGCTTGTTTGAGTGCTTCATGTTCACTAACCAACCGCTGATATAATTCTGGTGTCAGTCCTGAATATTTGTATTTCACGCTCATGAGCTTACCTCTAATAGTTCCGGATTCTCGTAGATTCTATTTCTAATAGTTGACCAATCGCACCCGTAATGTGATGCAATCCAATTTATTGATTTACCTTCGACCAAGAATGTTTTTAACTCTTCCAATGGGATTGAAATGCGCTTTTTCATTTTTAAGCCTTTTCTATTATGATTTGCCATGCTTATTTTTCTCCTGTGAGACTCTGAAAAAACACGTCTTTTATTATGTTTGCTATTATGAGCTTTATTCAATATCAAAGATAAATTTTCTTTTCTTGCATCCAACTTATTCTCATTCAAATGATGCACGCTATATTCAAATGGAATTCTTGTTCTTAGCCAATATTGCATTAAAAGCCTGTGCACATGAATCTTTTCGTTATGGATTGAAACGGCAGGGTAGTGACCGTGCAAATATATTTTTTTCTTGCTTAAAGAAGGTTTTTTCTGATACCACAGAATTGCCTTTTCTAATTCAGAATAATCAACAAGACACTTACATTCATTGTCGAACTCAATTTTCTTCTGTATTTTCACCGTCAAGTAACTCACCGTTCTCCCATATATTCCCGATAATTTCTCTTGAATTAGCTATGCAGCATAGCCGTTCAAAATTATTATATCTAAACAAACTATTCGTCCACATACCTAAATCAGTTCTGTACTCGACTACACCATCCAACAATCCCCCATCCGTACCAAGAATATCCCCTTCAAAGATTTCTTTGCCATTCTTGTCGGTTAGTCCTGTTGATTGCATTAGAGATAGATCGTTATTGACTATCCATTCACCAGCAACGTCATCCTCATCGATAATCCAAATGTCACCATTGCCGACCATTACTTCTTCTGAGCTATACATGCGGCATAGCGAGCCGCTATCATAAGCTCTATATCTTGGAATCATTGTCCTCTCCCTCTCAAATAGCTGGGAATATCATCCCCGACATTCACGCTGTCATATTGCTCCTTGCTTACCAGAAATTTACCGTAAGCGCCGCAATCGAGCGTGTAGAGTTTTCCTACCATAGATTTTCCAGTAACCTTGCCGTGTAATTCAACGGCATTGTCAGCCTTATGGATTACCACTGTCTCGATAGGTCGGTTAACCACTCGTAGAACGGTAGTTACGTTAATGGCTAGTGAGACCACTAGCAGAATCGTTGCGACTGCCAGCTCGTTATAAATCCTCTTCTTTGACGAATGTTCCATTTACCATCTTCCCTTTTCTATTCTTGATTTCCTCATAAGCAATACTTAGACACTCAGTAACATCAAGGTCTAATTGATGTGCTAGCACGATAATTGTTACCAACGTGTCACCGATAGCGTCCTTAAGTGCTGCTTGCGGTTCCGTGAATTTAGTCGGTTTCAAGAGTACATCTCGAATTTCTCCGACTTCCTCAGTTACACGCATCCACTGAATCTTAGGGTCAGCTTGCTTCAAATTGCGTTTGTCAGCCCAATGGTTAATTTTAGTAATTAGGTTATTCATCATTTATAGTAACTCCCAAACCTCTGTAAGTGGACTATTAAATACCCACCCAAAACCATTTTCTTCCAGTTCTTTCTTAGTAAATGAAGTTCTAAAAACTTTATTTTCTAAGTCTGTGTCAATATTCCATCTTTTTGCCTGTGTGTCATAGTTTAGATAATAATGATTATAATTAGCTACATCTTTAAATCTGACCCTATACAATTTTTGTTTAGTCATCCGTTACCTCCGCCTCAATTGTAAGGTCGCTCTACGAATCTTCCGTCCATGAAGATTTCGAGAGGTCTAATCCAACATCTTTTGTCATTTTCTGAAACATAAACAACGCATTCTTCTAACGTTTCTTCCCACAAACCGACACAGATGATTCTGTAATCTCTTCCTGTCTTTTTGTGCGTCCAGTACGACCCGACTTTAGGTTTATTCATTCATCCACCCCCTTAACTTCAATACCTAAATCTACTAATTGTGCCTTTAATTTTTTGACTGTTTGTTTCAATGCGTCACGGATTGCGTCTGATAAAATTCCCGATGTTATTGCCATAGTTTTTTCATCAAAAAAGAATCTCGTTTTAATTGCCATCTTGAATCTTGGTTCTTGTTTTATAATAAAAGCTTTGTCAAGAGGTGACGGTTTGTAGTTGATAAATTTTTCCAATTCTTCGATCTGTTGTCTAATTTCTTCTGCTTTTTTTAACTCTAATAAATCCACCTAGTCCACCTCTTGCATTTCCACTGTATACATTCTTGAATTACGATATTTCAATCCCAATCGGTGCATTTCGTTGATTGCTTCATTTTTCGCATGGAAGACATGCTCACTATCTTCCATGTTGTCGTAATATACGATAACCTTGTATTTCATATCTCTACTAATCTCCTTCCGTTCTCACTGGTTCTTCGAGCGTATACTGGCGTACCATAGTACCCAACAGTGCTAGGGGACACCCCCAATTGTTTAGCAATTTCACGCTTAGTCCCCGTTGCTAGCAATTCTTCACCCTTATACAGTGCGTATTCCTTTGTTCGCATAGTTCCATCATCCTCGTTAGTAATTCCTCATCCGGTAACTGCTCTAGCGTCAGAATACGGTTGAGCTTCTTGGCATTGATTCCTAGCTTAGCGCTGATATATTCCATATCTTCGTGATCAGCCCAGAACCATCTCGAAAACTCTTGCGTTTGGCCTAACACACTTACATGGTCGTAACTCCCTGGAGCGTATACACCGACTAGCTTATCTTTATATCTGCTATTCATCCGAGCTCCTTGATTTCTAATTCAATGCGTGGATTAGGACTGTACTTTTTGCGAGCTATTAAAGCACAAACGATACTGTCATCCGTCCAGACGATGCCCTTCTTGTCAACTTTGTTGTACCCAGCTTTTGAGATGCTATCGAATAGCGATTTGACCAGATTGTCAATATCTGGGATTCTGATATGCCAAAGCGTTTCAGACATGAATTCCTTGAATGCGTCCCACGTTTTAGCTCTAGCTTTTGGCGTGGGCTTTTTTGATACGCTCAGCGGTGCTTTCATGTAAAAGGTAACATCAACCATAATCGGGCCGTCGAAGAATTGTACGTCGTAATCTTGCTCAATAAGTTGCGAACACTGACGACGCCAAGCCTTCATTTTAGGGTCTTCGTAAGTTCCGAATTTGCTGAATCGTGGCCTAGTTTGTGGTTTAGGCTCGATGTTTAAAATCATTTTCATAGTGCACCCAATTAGAACGGCAAATCATCATCACTGATGTCCATAGGGTTTGCGTTCCCGTATGGGCTGCTATCTCTCGCAAAGTTTGACCC
>OGCQ01004983.1_pt1 | contig 10175 bp, 5 predicted proteins | sample 1570161 | NCBI WGS metagenome assembly OGCQ01 (sample SAMEA4384402, study PRJEB24528) | human gut metagenome
CTAGTCGCTCATGATTTATATGCCAAGATAGGAAACGATCTGTCCCGTACAGTACTCGTCTTCCCTAACAAACGTGCCAACTTATTCTTCAACGAATATCTGGCAGGAGAATCCGACCAACCGATCTGGTCTCCTGCCGCAATGAGTATCAGCGACCTGTTCCGGAAGTTATCTGTGCAGAAAGCCGGTGACCCTATCCGGTTGGTCTGCGAACTATATAAAGTATTCCGTGAAGAAACAGAAAGTCAGGAAACACTGGACGACTTCTATTTTTGGGGCGAGCTGCTCATCAGCGATTTCGACGATGTAGATAAAAACCTGGTAGATGCGGACAAACTCTTCAGTAACTTGCAAGACCTGAAGAATCTGATGGACGATTACGAATTCCTTGATAAAGAGCAGGAAGAAGCGATCCAACAGTTCTTCCAAAACTTCTCTATCGAGCGCCGTACCGTACTCAAAGAGAAGTTTATCTCCCTTTGGGACAAACTGGGTACTATCTACCACCGCTACCGTGAGAACTTAGCGGAACTCGGAATAGCCTACGAAGGAATGCTCTATCGCAATGTAATCGAGCAACTCGATACCACCCGACTGAAATATGACAAATACATCTTTGTCGGCTTCAACGTGCTCAATAAAGTAGAGACCAAATTCTTCCAGCTATTACAAGATGCGGATAAAGCCATGTTTTACTGGGATTACGATATCTTCTATACCACTCAGATCCCCAAACACGAAGCCGGAGAATTCATCAACCGTAATCTGAAACGATTCCCGAATGAATTGCCCGAAAGTTGTTTCGACACTCTGCGGAAGCCGAAGAACATACGCTATATCTCTGCTTCTACCGAGAACGCGCAAGCCCGCTTTCTTCCGGAATGGGTACAAAGTACTCTTTCCACTGCCAACGAAGAAAAAGAGAACGCCGTAGTCCTCTGCAACGAAGCCTTGCTGCTTCCCGTACTCCACTCCATCCCGCAAGAAGTGAAGAACGTCAACATCACGATGGGTTTCCCGCTTGCACAAACTCCAGTATACAGCTTTATCAATGCCGCTATGGAATTACAAACCAACGGCTATCGTACCGATACCGGACGTTTCACCTACGAAACCGTATCCGCTATACTGAAGCACCCATATACCCGTCAGCTGTCCATCAACGCCGAACCTCTGGAACGGGAACTGACCAAGACCAACCGCTTCTACCCACTCCCTTCGGAACTGAAAATGGATGATTTTCTGATCAAACTTTTCACTCCCCGAAGCGGCATCAAGGAGCTATGCGACTACCTGACCGAATTAATCAAAGACATCTCTCTTCTCTATCGGGAAGAAAACGAGTACAACGATATCTTCAACCAACTTTACCGGGAATCCCTCTTCAAGAGCTATACCACTATCAACCGTCTCTATAGCCTGATAGAAACCGGAGAGCTGAACGTACGCACCGACACACTAAGACGCCTGATCAGCAAAGTGCTGACCGCCTCCAACATTCCTTTCCATGGTGAACCTGCCATTGGTATGCAAGTCATGGGAGTACTGGAAACCCGTAACCTTGATTTTCGCAATATCATCCTTCTCTCTCTCAACGAAGGACAGTTGCCTAAATCAGGAGGAGATTCTTCCTTTATTCCCTATAACCTCCGGAAAGCTTTCGGTATGACCACCATCGAACACAAAAATGCGGTCTATGCCTATTATTTCTATCGACTGATACAACGGGCGGAAAACATCACCTTGCTTTACAACACTTCCTCCAATGGGCTGAACCGTGGAGAAGAATCCCGTTTCATGCTGCAACTACTTGTAGAAGGACCTCACAAGATTACCCGCGAATATCTCGAAGCCGGACAATCTCCCCAAGGCACAACAGATATCAGCATAGAGAAAACTTCGGAAGTATTCGAACGATTGCGTTGTTCTTATGATTGTTCGAATTCCCAATCGTATATACTTTCTCCTTCAGCCCTCAACGCCTATCTCGATTGCCGGCTGAAATTCTATTACCGTTATGTAGCCAGACTAAAAGCGCCGGACGAAGTCAGTGCGGAAATCGACTCTGCATTGTTTGGAACCATCTTCCACCTCTCCGCCCAATTAGCTTATACAGACCTGACCGCTAACGGGAAAATAATACAAAAAGAAGATTTGGAACGCTTGCTGCGCAACGAAGTCAAACTACAAAACTATGTTGACCTCGCTTTCAAGCAAGAGCTTTTCAAAGTTCCGGCAGACGAAAAGCCCGAATATAATGGTGTACAGCTTATCAACTCCAAAGTGATCGTCTCCTATCTGAAACAACTGCTGAGGAATGACCTGCAATACGCCCCCTTCGAAATGGTTGCCATGGAAAAAACTGTTTCCGAGAAGATAACGATTCAGACCGGACAAGGTCCCATCACCCTCCGATTGGGAGGAACCATCGACCGTATGGATGCCAAAGACACCACCCTACGTATCGTAGACTATAAGACCGGAGGAAGCCCCAAGACGCCTGCCAACATCGAGCAATTGTTTACTCCGTCGGAAACGCGTCCAAACTATATCTTCCAGACTTTCCTGTATGCCGCCATTATGAGCCGGCAGCAATCTCTGAAAGTAGCTCCTTCCCTTCTCTACATCCATCGGGCAGCCTCTGAAAGCTATTCGCCCGTCATTGAAATGGGAGAACCACGCCAGCCGAAAATTCCGGTCAGCAACTTTGCCTTTTTTGAAGATGAATTCCGCGAACGCCTGCAAAGACTGTTAGAAGAAATATTCGATGAGAATGAGCCTTTCACACAGACTGAAGATACAAAGAAATGTACTTATTGTGATTTTAAGGCCATTTGCAAACGATAAAATGCTGAAAGAATAATTTATAACTATCAAACAAAACTGTCCTGTTATTCTGAGTTGTCATCACTTCTCTAAAGTAATGTCCACTCAGAATAACAGGACAGTTTTGTTAACCTATATCGAGCTTATATCAGCTTTCCAACAACGGAATTGAGAAACTGAACGTAGAACCTTCTCCCTTCTTCGAAGTGAACCAAAGCTCACCACCGTTCTTGGTAACAAAGTCCTTGCAGAGCAACAGTCCGAGTCCCGAACCTTCTTCATTATTGGTACCGAAAGTACTGAAATGCGTATCGGTATGCAGCAATTTCTTCTGATTCTCTTCATCAATACCACAACCACTATCCTTCACGCTCACTATCGCCATGTTATCCTCTTCTCTCAGTGATACCAAAATTTCCGATCCCTCGTTACTGAACTTAATAGCATTACTTATCAGGTTACGGATAACTGTTTTAATCATATCGATATCCGCACGTACTTCCATGCGTTCTTCCGGAACTTCCATTGCGATGTGGATACTCTTCAGTCCGGCTACCATCGTAAAGATCTCGCTCACTCCTTCCACGACCTCTACCATATCGATATTCTGGTAAACAACCTTCAACTTGCCAATCTGGCTCTTCGTCCATTTCAATAAGTTGTCAAGCAAGGAGAATACATCCTCTGTTGTCTGATTAGCCATCGTCAGCAGTTCATACATTTCAGGGCCGATTGTTTCACTCGGTAAATTCAGAATCAACATATTGAGTACCATCTTGATAGAGCCCATAGGCGAACGAAGGTCGTGTGCAATCACGGAATAGAGTTTATCACGTCCCATAATAGTCTTGCGTAACTCTTCTGTTTGTGCCACGATAATCCGTTTAGCCGCCACTAATGATATCTGATGCGTTACACGAATAATCAATTCCTCTTTATTGAACGGTTTGGAAATAAAATCATTACCGCCCACTTGAAATCCTTTCACGATATCCGCCGTACTATTCAAAGCAGTGAGGAAAATAATAGGAATTTCGCTCATTTCCTCATCCGCCTTCATTTGCTGTGCTACTTCGAAACCGCTGATATCCGGCATCATCACATCCAGCAATACAAGATCAGGTTTTTCTTTCTTCACCTGTTCCAAAGCCTGGGTACCATTGCCTGCTGTTACAATATTGAACTTCTCATTGGTCAAAAGCACCTTCAGCAGAAGGACATTTGAAATTACGTCGTCCACAATAAGGACCTTATATTCGGAAGGATTAATTTCCACATTCATATCATTCTATTTTTTATATTACATCAGATATTTTTAAAATACTCAATCATACGCTTCAATCCGTCTTCCAGTTCAACGGTAGGCTGCCATCCCAGTTTCTCCTTAGCCAACTTTATATCCGGCTGACGCTGTTTCGGATCGTCGGTCGGCAGAGGTTTAAAGACTATCTTCGAAGTAGAGCCGGTCATCCGGATCACTCTTTCCGCCAATTCAAGAACCGGAAACTCATTCGGATTTCCAAGGTTCACCGGACCTATAAATTCATCCTCCGTGTTCATCATTCTCACCATTCCCTCTATGTGGTCATCGATATATTGAAAGCTTCGCGTCTGATCTCCATCACCATATATCGTAATATCTTCATTATTCAGCGCCTGTATGATAAAGTTCGAGACCACACGACCATCGTTAGGAAGCATCCTCGGACCATAAGTATTAAAGATACGGATGATCTTGATGCGAGTCTGATTCTGACGGTAGTAATCCATAAACAAGGTTTCAGCACATCTTTTACCTTCATCATAGCACGACCGGTAGCCTACCGGATTCACATTTCCCCAATAACTTTCCGGCTGGGGATGAACGATCGGGTCGCCATACACTTCACTGGTAGAGGCTTGCAGTATTTTGGCATCCAGTCTCATCGCCAGTCCGAGCATATTGATAGCACCCATCACAGATGTTTTGGCAGTTTGAATCGGATCATGTTGATAATGAATCGGAGATGCCGGACAAGCCAGATTGTAAATTTCATCCACTTCGGCAGAATAAGGATAAGTAACGTCGTGCCTTACAACTTCAAAATGATGGTTTCCCATCAAATGCTTAATATTGTCTTTAGAACCTGTAAAGAAGTTATCCAAACATATAACGTCGTGTCCTTCATTTACAAGTCGAGTACAAAGATGCGAACCAATAAATCCGGCCCCGCCACTTACCAATATTCTTTTCATCTTCTAATTTTAACTATTGTTTTTCAGAGAAGATAACTTCCCCGTCTTGTTTATAGAGGCAAATGTAAACGATTTGCTCATAATATACAATTTTAGAGGTGGATATTTTTTAAGAAAAGCAAAAATAAAATTGTTTCAGTTTCCGAAACAACTTCCCGGTGTCAAGTGTTATTAATGGAAACAAACCACTAATTCAATTGGATTATGATAATGAATGAACTTAATACAAACCTGATAGAAGCGGCCAAAGAAAAGTTCCCTGCAAAAGGACAATTGGCAAATATACTAATGGATACCCTCTATATGGGTAAAGAAGCTATCTACCGGAGGCTGCGCGGCGAAGTCCCCTTCACTTTCCAGGAAGCAGCTATTATTTCAAAAGAACTGGGGATATCATTAGACAGAATTGCAGGAGTCAGCTTCAGCAACAATGCGATGTTCAATATCAATGTAGTAGATCATGGCGAGCCCTTCGAAACCTACTATGATTTCCTGAACAAGCACGTCAAGTTATTCCATACATTGAGGGATGACCCAAGTGCTACCCTGGGAACTGCTTCCAACGTGATTCCCCAAACGATCTATCTGAGACATGAGCTTCTGGCCAAGTTCCGTTTCTTCAAGTGGATGTATCAGAATGAACATATCAACTGTAAGCATTTCGAGGAACTGGATATTCCTCAAAAGATAATCAATGCCCAACAAGATTTCGCAAAGCTTTCTCATCACATTCATTCTACTGATTACATCTGGGACAGTATGGTGTTTCTTCATCTGATCAATGACATACAGTATTTCTCTGATATTCATCTCATTTCAGACGAAATGAAGCAAAACCTAAAAGAAGAACTGCTGATACTTACAGATGAGCTGGAAAAACTTGCTATAAAAGGAAAGACAGACTTTGGTAACGACGTGCATATCTATGTGTCACAGATCAACTTCGAGGCAACTTACAGTTATCTGGAGACAAATACACTGCAACTTAGTCTGATACGTGTTTATTCCATTAATTCACTCACTACGCAGGACGTTCAGATGTTCCAAAGTCTGAAAGAATGGATTCAATCACTAAAGAAATTCTCAACACTAATTTCGGAAAGCGGCGAGATGCAACGCATTCAATTTTTCAAGCAACAGCGGGAAATTATTGATGCTCTGTAGTTTTTTTCCTCATTTTCGATAATCGAAACTAACTAAAAATTATAGTTCCAAATCATGAAAGTAGACAAGCATCTTGCCTACTTTTTTCCATTATACGTCCTCTTTCTACCTCTATTCTATCAAATAAGAAAAATCCCTTACCCCTCAAAGCTGTTTTCCCACACAAAACTCTCGTTTACATGCCGTAATTTTGCATAGAATGTATCACATAGAGTATTAACGTATATAAAAGAGAACAAACAATGAAAAATGGTATTGTAAACGAGTTGATTATTGCAATGAAAGAGCGTATCCCTAAAGGACAAAATCTAGCCAATTCTCTGGCAGACATTTTGTATATGGGAAAAGAAGCTGTCTATCGCAGGCTTCGGGGCGAAGTAGCCTTCACTATCGATGAAGTAGCACTGCTATCCAAAAAGCTCGGTATTTCTATTGATCAAATTATAGGTAACCATCTATCTAACAGAGTTACTTTTGACATGAACCTGCTTAATTCACCTAACACCTTAGACAGTTATTATGAGATTATTAATCGTTATCAGAAGATATTCGAATATGTGAAAGGAGACGAAACCACGGAAGTATATACAGCTTACAATCTTCTCCCCTTCACCCTTTATTCGTCTTTTGAATACATGTCCAAGTTCCGTCTCTGCCGATGGATTTATCAGAACGGACAGATGAAGACTCCCAATTCACTGGCGGAGATGCAGGTTGATGAAAAGATTGTAAATGCACATAAGAAACTGAGCGAAAGCGTAAAGCAATGTCCGAAGACCTACTTTATCTGGGATAGCAACATCTTTCTTTCATTCATCAAAGAAATCAAGTATTTCGCCAGTCTGAATCTAATTACGGAGGAGGATGTAGCTCATCTGAAAGAAGAGCTTTATCAGCTACTTGCAGTCATGGAAATGATATCGATCAAGGGAGAGTTCAGCGAAGGACATAAAGTATCTTTCTACCTCTCTAACATCAATTTTGAGGCCACTTACACCTACATAGAGAAAAAAGACTACCAAGTCAGTCTACTCCGGGTGTATTCTATCAATTCAATGGATTCGCAAAGTCCGCAAATCTGTCAGATACAGCGGAACTGGATCCAGTCACTGAAACGCCACTCTACACTGATTTCAGAAAGTGGAGAAGCCCAACGTATCGAGTTCCTGCAAAAACAGCAGGCTATCATCGATACGCTGTAAAAAACAGGCAGACCAGATCATTATCAATCTGGTCTGCCTTCCCTTTTCAAGATTATTCATCCTGTCCCACTAATAATAGTTCCCCACTATTATATTTCTTTATATCTTATTGATTTTCTTCCTGAATACGATGCACCCATCCATTGACTACAATCTGAACGGCAAGCCATGACTCAGACATGAAAAAGATGATATGATATTCACTTTGACGATCAAAATATTCTTGTACACCAATATTATACCCTTCCATTTTAGTCATAGCAAGGTAGGCAATCAAATTGATATCAAACACTTTTTTCCCTGTTGCTTTTTCAGTCACGACCAAACGGGTTTCCCGATCTTCCATTAACCTCATTGTGTTTAAATCAACAAAAGCGGTAGCCGGATCCTTTTGTTCCATATAATAAGGCCGGAAGCTCAATACATCATCATTCAACAATGAATTATCATACCCCAAATGTCCATTGGATTCTATAATCTCATAGTCATAATCATTCATATCTAATGTCCAGTTGCCTGTATAAGCCTGAAAGCCGAATCTCACCATTTTTGTATCTCTGATAAGATTGATAGTCTCGGTCTGATGTTCAGTGCCGGTAAAATTCACATCGATAATTTCACCATACCAAAGTGTCTCTATCTTTTTATCAATGACAAGAGATGTTTCACGTTTCAATTTTAGCTTTAAGTCTGAAATAGTAGAAACGCCCGGAGTCAATGCAGTTATATCGTATGAATCACGTGCACCAGCCCATGCCATAAACTGATACTGCCCGACAGGAAGTTCGACCTCCATCTGATAGTTGCCGGTCGATAATGTACTCCCCTCTTCTGCTTGTTTAAACAGGTACTTTCCGTCTTTATCAAATACATAAAGCTCTACTTTATCCACCTGAGTATGAAAAGCATCTGTAAAAAGCATATTGTAGTCATACTTAAATTTGACCAACAAGCGGCATTCCGGCAGGTCTTCGTTGAAGCTGTCGCATGAAGTCATTATTCCGGAGGCTAATAAAAGAACTCCCAGAGTAATGTGACATATAAAGCTTTTTAGATTCATATTTTCCTTTTTTTCAATTATATATAGAGGAAAAGAAACATTTCTTTTCTCGTTATTTCCAAATGAAGGGACAGAATAACCATTGATTCCGTCTAAAAGTAATATCCCGAAGTTTTGCAAAAAGTTTCCGGAAACTTTTTATTGAGTTGAGAGTAAAGTTGCGGGAGATACTCTCCCACAACTTATTTAAAGAAATTGAATTCAAATTACTGATTCAAAATTAGAATTCTTCAGTCTGAGTGTACCAAGTCCAAGGATTAGTCTTAATTTCAATAGACAACCAACCTTCGTCATTTTCATCTGGAGTCTCTTTTTCCGGATCTGGAATACCAGGATATCCCGGATTATTGAACTTCGTAACATTAATATCATAAACAGAGTTACGTACTACACCAAATTCACCCAATTCATTTACTGCAGCACTTGTATCATCATGTTTGATCATGATTTTGTAGTAACTAACAGCGTTCACATAATAAGTAAGACCCACTACAGAGATAGCCCTTTCCTTATCAGTCTTAGCTAATAAAAGAGGCTTCTTATCCTCAAAATCCTGTATAAGACCAGCAACAACAGTTGGAATATTAGCCGGGTCATCAACTTTAGCAGGCAGAGAAACTGCTCCAACACCAACAGCATCTAAATATCTGTTCAATGCAGTAGTCCGGGTTGTCGGGAAAGTAGCAGGTTCCTTATCTGTATACTTTTCAGTCAATTCTGCTTCAATCCATACCATTAGTGTAGTATAAGTATAAAAACCACCACTGATTAACATCCAGTCACCTTTACCCGGTGTACCTGCCGGATCACTTTCACCTTCCTGATCAGTAGATTTACCGTCATTAGGCAAACCATATTCAGACGGAATAAATCTGGCCTTCAACAAAACATGTGTAGTATAAGCGTGCATGTTATGTTCAGCTGTTTGAGTATTTTCGAGACAATACTCGCTAGCTTTATCAAGGTTCCAATTTATCAGACTTACATCACTGTTACTATCATACGCATTATAGTTAGTTAATACCTGAGTATCATAATTAGGGTCAATTCTATATGAACCTATCTTATACTGGTCAAACGGAGTAATACATGTTCCACGACCTGCATTACCAATACCTGCATTTTTATTTTCAGGCTTTTCATTCCAAGTCAATGTTCTCTTAGATATAGGGAAGTATGTCTTATTAGTAGCATTTAATATCCATCCTGCATCAGAAATAGTAGCTTTAGCTTCTGAAGTTGTAGTTATATAAACACGAACTTTTGCAACAACACGGTCTATTCTAATTGACAGTGGATTACTATTTGCAGCCGCTTCTGTTTTATAAAGACTCAAATCAATCGGATCTCCTAAATTCAAAGTCGCATGATTTTCATCCTCATTTGAAGGTTCCAAGGATCCCTTAGAGTTAGACATCATAAAACTACCTGCAGTACTCAAATCACCTGCAGTATCATCCAGAGCAGCATTTACTGTTGCATAGGTAGTAGTTCCAGCAGGCCATTTACCATCCGTAGAAGCAGTCTTAGCTTCAAACTTTGCAGACGGATTCGCAATAATCAATATTCGTTTAGAAGTTGCAGGAACTTTAAAAGCTTTACCGGCCCCCGAAGGTATACCATTGCTACCAAGACCAGCTTGGTCATTAGTCAATGTGATATCAGCAGTAACAGTAGCGGCATCTTCA
>OGCQ01004989.1_pt1 | contig 10170 bp, 10 predicted proteins | sample 1570161 | NCBI WGS metagenome assembly OGCQ01 (sample SAMEA4384402, study PRJEB24528) | human gut metagenome
CCTTGAGCGCTCGTCTATAATACCAAACCTCCTCCCCTTTGTCAACTACTTTTTTTATTTTTTATTTAAATAATTTTTTAAAGGTCGGCAGACTAAATGAAATTTAATTATTTTTCCCATTTTGCCGACTATTTTTATAACCATGATTAGCGCCATTACCCGGGCGTTCATTCCCATCTTCCCGTCTGTCACCAGATAAAACCTGTATCATTTCCCGAATTTCCTTCATGCTCATATCCTTTATCTGTTCAGTAGTTATCCGCTCATCCAACTCACGCAATTCTAGATATGCTCTGTATTTCCCATATGACATTCCCTCCTCATGAGCTTCAGCTACCGCATCTGAGCTAACCGCACAGCAATATACATTTCTATTTCCTGCCGTATAAATCTGAAGCTCCGAAAGCATTTTTTCACTTTGTTCCTGATTGGAAATAACTGTTATAGATAAAAGCTCATCTTGTGACAGTAAATTGATAATCGTTGTATTATTTAATATATTTTCTACGGCCTGGCTATAATTAAGAAAACGAATATCTAACTCTTCAGACAATTCTTCTCCATCCTTATTATAATTCTTAACCTGTACAACTTTATTAAAACGGTTAATCTCTAATTCAATAGAAGGATTTATATCTATGCTGATTACTGCCGTAGGAACAAAATACAAATAACAGCCTCCTCCTAAAAAAATCAAAAATATCAAGCATGCAGCAAATGCCGCCCAACGGCGGTATAATGACCTTTTTTGCAGCGGGTATTCCCGAGTTTTTCGGGCAATATATGTTTTTATATCCGTCTTTAATTGCTCTTCAGCATGAATAGCATCAAAAGCCCGTCTTATTCTGTCTCTCATTATCCTATTCACCTCCCAGCTTTTCCCTAAGCATTTTTTTGGAACGAGCCAGCAAAGTATAAATTGTATTTGAATTCTTATGAAGGATTGCACCTATTTGAGACGCCGTATATCCTTCGTAATAATGCAGATAAACTACATCCCTATATTTAGGCGGCAAAGAAAGCACCGCTTCTAAAACATCTCTATTATCCTGCTGCAGCGCTGAAGGTTCCATTATCCTTTCCAACGGCACAGTATGCCTGCCAAAAAAGCTTTTCAGCAAATCCCGACAGGCATTAAGAGTAACCCAAACAAACCAGGCTTTTTCATGCTCCTGATTCTCAAATATAACATTGCTGACAGCATACTTTAAAAATACGACTTGAAATATATCTTCGGTATCAGCATAATTTTTTAAGTGTACCATGCAAAGCCTTCGAACCGTATCCGAATACCGTTCAATAGCAATATCTACTTCTTGCTCGCTGCGCATTATTAACCCCATTTATTTTGGACGCTGCTCCCACGCCTTTTCCAGCAGCGGGTTCCGCAATTATCGTCTTTATTATCGCATACTCCATTATTATCGTTATCTGTAAAATTATTGTCAGCCTGCCCGAACCCCTCCAGGCATAATCCTTTTTGCTTATGCTCGCAATCATCGCATATACAGTCGTTAGCTATATCAGCGAATTCTCTCGCTTGGCAAACGCAATTCGGTTCGCATTCCCGCCTCCCATCCATATTATCGCATATACCGTCGTTATCCTCATCTACAAAATTACTTGTTTGATATGCTCCGCCCGGTCCGCAATCCTGCTTTTTCTCCTTATTATCGAATATACCATCGCTGTCCTCATCAATAAAGTTTCCATATCCGCCGTTGTCCCGGCAGGCAAGATATTTGTTTAAAGCCTTGCCGCTTTCGCTTTGCTGAGCACCTAAAGCATCACCGCCTCCGCTTTGCAGAACATCTTTTGCCCGTTCGTTGCAAGCCAGCGCGCTTATTGTAATAGCAGCAGACAATATAAGGGTTAAGACCACAATTAAGACTTTTTTCATTTTAAATTACCTCCATTTTATGAATTTTTTATTTCATATATAATACGAGGCAAACAGTTAAAATCATTCACAATCTAAATATTATTTTATAATATTTTATTACTCTCCGTTTGCAGGAAACCGCAAGCGTCCGCATAAACCCTAAATAAGCATAGCCTGTCCACATACTAAACCAAACAAGGAGCCGCGTGTCATGGCCAGCTTAGCAAAATATAGTATTATTTTATTTAACCTGGACGCCGCGGTCAAGTAAAGCTTGACCGCGGCGTCCAGGCGATATACTGCAAATTATGTTTTATTTATTGCTCCTTTTATATTTATTTGCTGAATTTAATTTTATAGGCTGAGTCTCCATAAAGTTTTTCAATTTTTCCAACGCCTTTTTTTCTATCCGGCTTACATATGACCTGGATATCTCCAGTCTCTTAGCAACCTCCTTCTGGGTAAGCGGAGATTCGTTGCTTAAACCGTATCTCATAATAACTACCAAGCGTTCCCTGACGCTTAAGCAGTTGTTTATCTTTCTATATAATTCTTCCGAATTAATATTCAATTCTACTGTATCTGAAATATTCCTGTCCTCGCTTTTCAATATGTCAAACAGCGAAATTTCATTTCCTTCCCTATCCACCCCCACAGGTTCCTGCAGCGAGGTTTCATTCTTACGCTTTTTGCCCGCGCGCAGATACATCAATATCTCATTTTCTATGCATCTAGACGCATATGTCGCCAAATGCGCGCTTTTTTGAGGATTATATGTATTAATGGCCTTGATAAGCCCTATCGTGCCTATGGATATGAGGTCGTCCGTCTCTCCCTGAGCCGTATATTTTTTAACAATATGAGCCACTAAGCGCAGATTATGTTCTATAAGCTCATCCCTTGCCTCCATGTCTCCTCTTAAAAAAGCCTCTATATACTCTTTTTCTTCACTTGCCTTTAATGGTTTGGGAAAACAGGAACGAGAGGAAACGTTGGATATGAGAAAATATAATTTCTCAAACAGAGAAAAAAGCCAAAACATAAAATACCCCCATCATCATCGCGGCTAATATAAGTTTGCAGAGCATCGTTCTTCTTACAGCATATGTTTAAACGGTTTGTCTCGTGCCAGTCCGAAAAACATGAATTTCTTTTAAACGCACGCTTTTATTCTGAGGGAACTTAAAAATACAAGCGCAAAAATTCAAAGCATAGACAATGCTGCGCACTATAAAAAATAACCCGCCCTATACCTATCAAAGGATAGAGCGGATTTTTTTAATATCTTAAACTGCGATAATTGCTAAAGCGCAGCGGTTAAACCAACCGGCTGAGTATTTTTGCCTGCCATTACCCCCCGTTTGCAAAAAACTACACGGTCAGAAAGCATAAAATCTGCGTCCTGCGGCGTTGCTTTAATTACATGTACGCCCGGTATATTTCTCCTTCAAGCGCGCGCTTTGTCCGCGCAAATTTTATGTCTTCTGACTCTGCGGCCTCAAACAAAAAGAATTTTTCCACCTTCAAGGCAGACCAAGAAAGCGTTGCCTATGAGCACGCCTATTGAGGATAACTCAGAAAATGAAGAAATTATCCCGTTTTGAGGCGTAAAGTTCCTTATAAGCTGAGGGTGCGCCGGCCGGCAATATCAGAGCATTTCCTTAAGCTCGTTAAGCGTGCGGCTGAATTCCTCCAGACTGCTGTTCAGCACTATCCTATCAGAAAGATCCACGCCGGCCAGCTTCAATAATTCTATAGGCGCGTTACTGCCGCCGCTGGAAAGGAATTTCATATAATCAGATACAGCCGGCTGTCCTTCTTTTAATATCCTCGAGGCAATCGCTACCGCGGCGCAAAAGCCCGTAGCGTACTGATAAACATAAAACGCACGGTAAAAGTGCGGAATACGCGCCCACTCCAAGGATATCAACTGGTCTGTTTCCACGCTCATGCCGTAATATTTTTTATTCAGCCCTCCGTAAGTCTCGCAAAGCCACTCCCGCGTCAGGCTTTCTCCCTTTTCGGCATGCTCATGCGCAATAAGCTCAAATTCCGCAAACATGGTCTGCCTAAAAACAGTAGTTCTGAACTGCTCAAGGAAAAATTCCAGCAAATATTTTTTTACAGCTTCATCCTCCGTTTTATTTATAAGATGCTTGAGCATAAGCACCTCATTAACCGTAGACGCCACCTCGGCTACAAATATAAGGTACTGCGCCTTAGGATAGCTCTGCGCCTCGTCTGAAAAATACGAATGCATTGAATGCCCCGCTTCATGCGCAAGAGTAAACGCGTCGTCCAGCCTGCCCTGAAAATTAAGCAGCATATACGGATGCGTTCCGTACGCGCCCCAAGAGTAAGCCCCGCTTGATTTGCCCTTAGTTTCGTAAACGTCAATCCAACCCTCGCTAAAGGCCTTTTTCAAAACTGAAGTGTATTTTTCGCCCAGGGGCGCCAGAGCCTCCAGCACCAGGCTGCACGCGTCCTCAAATGTATATTCCCCCTCAAACGCCTCAAACATGGGCACATACATATCATACATTTTTAAATCATCCAGTCCGAGCACCCTTTTGCGCAGCGCTACATAATCATGCAGCACAGGCAGCTTTTCCTCAACCGCGTCCAAAAGTCCGTCGTATACCGATACCGGGATATCTCCGCCGAAAAGAGCGCGTTCCCGGCAGGAGGGAAAATTGCGCGCCCGCGTATAAAACACGTCCTTTTTTACGCTTGAGCCATAAATCGCCGCAACGGTGTTTATCTGGCTTTCATACGCCTTATACATGGATTCATATGCCTGACGGCGGATATCGCGGCGCCTGCTTTCAAGATAAAGACGATACCGGCCGTGGCTCATGGGCTGCTCGCTGCCCGTTTCGTCCTTTATAGGTGCGAATTGAAGGTCCACGTCCGAAAGCATGGTATATATCGTATCATATGAATCCCCTATCTCTCCCGAAAGCGCCAGAATTCTTTCGGACTCGTCTGAAAGCACATGCTTTTTGCCCCTGACAAGCTCCCTGAGCTGATAATCATAATCCTTCATGCGCGCGTCACCTGCCCATTCAAGCAACAGCTCGCTGTCAATATCGTTTAATTCGGGCCGGATATAAGAAGTACTCTCGTCATACCGAACCATAAGAGACGTAACCCTGTCCACCCACGAAACATACTTTGAACACGCATTATCTGTATCTCTGCTCATGCGAGCATAAACAAACAGACGCTCTAAAGCCAGAGATATTTCGTCGGTAAAGCGCAGCATTTCCAAAACGCTTTCCATATTATTAAGCGTTCCCTTAAAGCGCGCGGCTTCGGGCACAATTTTCTCCAGCCTCTTTAATTCCTGCTCCCAGGCATCCTCGCTGGGAAATAAATCCTCAAGCCGCCATTTATATTGAGGCGCAATCTCTTCTCTTGTCTTAATCTCACCCATAAAATATCCCTCCAATTTCTTCTTAAGCTAATTTTAATATTCCAAATTGAATCATATATATTCAGTTTTTAAGCGAATGTATGGGCGCGGGAATTATCCCTCCCCGCTCAATCATTTCCCGGCACGAGCAGGCGCTTATCGGCATAATTGGCGCTTCCCCCAGCAGTCCGCCAAAGGAAACCGATTCTCCCACCCTGCCGCCGGCAACGGGAATAACCCTCACCGCCGTAGTCTTTTGATTTATCATGCCTATAGCCGCCTCGTCCGCAATAATGCCCGATATGGCTGAAGCGGGCGTATCGCCCGGTATGGCTATCATATCCAGGCCCACAGAGCAGACGCAGGTCATGGCCTCCAATTTTTCAATGGTCAGCGCCCCGCTGCGCGCCGCAGAAATCATGCCCGCGTCTTCTGAAACTGGAATAAACGCGCCCGAAAGCCCGCCCACGCGGCTGCTCGCCATAACGCCGCCCTTTTTAACAGCGTCGTTAAGCAGAGCAAGCGCCGCAGTAGTACCCGGCCCTCCCACCTGCGAAAGTCCTATCTCCTCCAAAATATGCGCCACGCTGTCCCCTATTTCAGGCGTGGGCGCCAAGGACAAATCCACTATGCCAAACTGCGCGTTTAATTCCTCCGCAGCCTCTGAAGCAACCAACTGCCCCATTCGGGTTATCTTAAAAGCCGTCCGTTTTATTATCTCAGCCACCTCGCCCAGAGACGCTCCCTTAGCCTTTTCCAGCGCGCATTTAACCACGCCCGGGCCAGAAACTCCGACATTGATAACGCATTCTCCCTCGCCCGCGCCATGAAAAGCGCCCGCCATAAATGGATTGTCCTCTACGGCGTTGCAGAATACCACCAGCTTTGCGCAGCCTATAGAGCCGTTTTGAGCGGTAAGCTCAGCCGTTTCCTTTATTATTTCGCCCATTCTGGCTACCGCGTCCATATTAATGCCCGATTTTGTGCTGCCCACGTTCACGCTGGAGCATACCCGTTCAGTTTGAGCCAGCGCCGCCGGAATGCTGTTTATAAGCTTTATATCCGCCTGAGAAGCGCCCTTATGCACAAGCGCGGAAAAGCCGCCTAAAAAATTTACTCCGCAGGTTAAGGCGGCCCTATCCAGCGCCATTGCAAAGGGAGTATAATCCTCCTGAGAGCATGCGGCCGCAACCATGGCTATAGGAGTAACCGAAATGCGCTTATTAACTATAGGAATACCGTATTTCTCCGAAATGCGCTCTCCAGTAGCGACTAAATTTTCCGCACGGCGGCATATTTTATCATATACCGCGCGGCAGGCGGCGTTGACGTCCTCCCTTGCGCAGTCAAATAAGGATATGCCCATGGTTATGGTACGTATATCCAAATGCTGGCGCTCAATCATGTTTACCGTTTCATTTATTTCTTTAAAATCAAACATCTTTTCGCTCCGTAATTAAAAACTGCGTATCTTGCATAAAGCAAACGCGCTTTTTCTTTGCAGACACAGCGCAAAAAGCGGCCGCGCCTCTTGCGGTACGGCCGCTTAAGCATAATTAAATCCTATGCATGGACTTAAAAATATCCTCATGCTGAAGCCTTATATCCAGCCCCATTTTCTCTCCAATAACGTTAAGCTGCTCCGAAAGCTCGCTGCACGCGCACGCGCCTGTATCCACCAGCATTATCATGGTAAACATATCCTGCATAATAGTCTGGCTTATATCCAGAATATTCACTCTCTTTTCAGCCAGCAGACCGCTTACCGCCGCAATTATGCCAACCTTGTCTTCTCCTACTACTGTTATTATCGCCCGCATTTTATTAAACCCCTTCCTCAAGCAGGCTGCTTAAACGGCCTCGCGGCCGTCCTCGCAATCGGCAAGTATGTAAATCCCGGGAAATTTATGACGCAGATGCTCATAAAATTTGTTGTATACGCCCGGTCCCGCGCTCCCCATTATAATATGAGTTATGGAGTTTTGTAAAACAAATTCTTCCAAGGTGGCCCGAATATTGTCCGAACGCAGCACCGACATGCTTGCGCCCGCCTCCTTAGAGGAATTATACAACAGCTCCAACGCTTCATTATCGCTGGAGGCGCTCATTAATACGCCCTCCCGCGGCGCTACATGCACCACGAACATCTCGTCCTCTTCCCTCTCTTTAAAAGAAGCTCCCATTTGGATAAGCCTCTGACAGGTCTTCTGTACGGTAACGCAAACCATTATTTTTCTCATACTTCATTTTCGGCCGGTATAAAACGGCCCCTCCCTTTAAGGATTTTCAGCGCCCAGTTTTTCATATCCCAGCAATACGCGCTGAAATGTATTGCCCATAAACCCTTCGCCCCGGACCATTTCGGGCTCCAGCCCCTTCTGCACAAGCAAATCTCGCTCCTGCGCGCGGCCGTCTTCCAAAACCTCCGCTTTCATAACCCGATAATATACGCCGTTTTTAAGCTGTTCCTCTCCATACTCTAAAAAAACCATTTTCTCCGTATTTTTAAGGCCCTCAGCCGCCTCCTTGACCGCCTTTAATATAGCCGAAGAAGGAGCAACCAGCAGTATATAAAATACAGCCAGCCCCAAAACGCCCGCTACAGCAATAATGATAGATACCGCCAGGCTGCCCAGGCTTAATATGGAAAGCACATATACCGCTATCCAAACGGCTGTCAGCACAAAAAAAGCCGCTGAAAAATAAGCGTGGTTTTTCTTCAGCTTTGAAATATATCCGTCGTTGTAAAGTTCAGTCATACTAATTAACCCCTTAAGTTTTTATCCGCCGTTCGCCTGGCGCCGACTTAAATAAGTGCCGCGCGCCAAATATGAGTTTATTATTTTCCAGCGTTTTCATAGCCCGCCGGCGCGCCTTAAATTCGTTCTTTACCTCCGCCCTGCGCCGACGCCGCTATTATTATAGCAAAAATACCGTTTGATTACTAGTATAAAAGTGTGACAATTTAATTAATTTGTTGTGTATTTTAGATTTAGATGCTATAATTCTATTTTGCATGGGCCAGCGGCCCTTATGCCGTATCTTTGGGGGTGCTTTTAATTGGTAGAACCGTCAGCCGTCTTTTCCAGCGTGCTTACCATGCTGCTGCTTATTTTACCCGGCTTTATACTGCGGAAAATAAATTTTATAAATTCCAGCGCCGCTAAGGCCTGCTCTCTGATAGTGCTTTACTGCGCGCAGCCCTGCATGCTTATAGACGCATATATGCGAGAATTTGATTCGGGCCTGTTCAGCGATATGCTCAAGGTAGGACTGCTCGCCCTTATTATGTATATATGCTTTATATTGATTTCATCCTTTATGTTTAAAAAGGCCCCTCCTGCGCGGCGCCCCATACTCCAATACATGATGATATTTTCCAACTGCGGATACATGGGCTTTCCGGTTCTGCGTCAGATATACGGAGACCAGGGAGATTTAGCCGTACTGCTGGGCGCGAGCGTCACCCTGTGGTTTAATCTCCTGAGCTGGCCGGTAGGAGTGCGCCTCTATAACCGCAGCGGCGAAAGCTTCTGGCGTTCCCTTCTAAAGCCGGGAGTAATCGCTACCGTTATCGGATTAATCGTATTTCTCACCTCTGCCTCCAGGATAATTCCCGCGCCCGTGGGCAGCGCCGTATCCCTTATGACAGATATGGTTACCCCCCTTTCCATGTTCGTTATAGGCATTCGGCTGGCTGAATGCCCTTTCAAAAGCCTCTTTTCAGACTGGCGGCTGCTCTGCGCCTCGGGAATGCGCCTTTTAGTCCTTCCTGCGCTTTCCTTTGTTATAATACTCGCCCTGCGTTTGACCGGTCTGCCTATGTCCGATATGGTAATGGCGGTTCCCTTCATCCTTATGGCAATGCCCAGCGGCGCCAGCACAGCCATGATGGCCGAACGCTATGACAGAGATTCGGTTTACGGCTCTGCTGCCGTCAGCCTCACTACCCTTTTGAGCGTCATTACCATTCCGCTGACTTCCCTGATGCTCACCCTGCTTTGACGCTTAAATCCCAGGCCATTATAAAATTATTACGGCGGCCGGCTATGCCGGCCTATTTTTATTTTAAAGAACCTTTGTTTACAAAATATTATATTGCTAATTTTGCCTCCTTGCGATATTATTAATAAACAGCATTAATTAATTTAGGGGAAATTATGAACGAAAACGCGAAATGGTACAGGCTGGATAACGCCGCCAAATTGTACCCGTCTATAAAAACCTCCCGCTGGTCCAGCGTATACCGGCTAAGCGTTTCTCTTACAGAGCCGATAGACAAAGCGCTTTTAGAGCGCGCTGCGGATATCGCTCTAAAGCGCACCCGAGCGTTCAGCCTGAGTATAAAACGGGGCCTGTTCTGGTTTTACTTTGAACAAAACAGCAGCGCTCCGGAAATATATGAGGACGTGCTCTATCCCTGCTCAAATATTCAGCCCCGTCTTAATAACGGTCTTTTATTCAAGCTTCGATACTACCAAAACCGAATAGCGCTGGAGGTGTTCCATTCCCTTTCAGACGGCAGCGGCGGCATGAGTTTTTTAAAAACAGTAACCGCGCAGTATCTTGAGCTGAAATATAATATTAAAATCCCCGCTCAATACGGAGTACTGGATGTAAATTCCCAGCCTGACGCAGAAGAAATGGAGGACGCCTATAAAAAATACGCCAATTTAAACAGAAAACGCAGCCGCAAAGAGGACGCCGCCTTTCAATGTCCGGGCGAACCCCTGCCGGCGGGCTGTCTTAATCTTATAACCGCCCGTATGCCTCTGGATTCCCTTTTAGAGCAGGCAAAAAAATATAAATGTTCCCTTACCGAATATCTTGTATCCGTCTATATATGGGCAATATACGGAATTCAATGTTCCCT
>OGCQ01004993.1_pt1 | contig 10161 bp, 10 predicted proteins | sample 1570161 | NCBI WGS metagenome assembly OGCQ01 (sample SAMEA4384402, study PRJEB24528) | human gut metagenome
CGGGAAGGCTGATTTAAGAGCGTTTGAGCAATAAGCCGGGATACCTGCCTTTCACAGTACAGGAACAAGTTTGTTCAGGCCACGAGGAACTGGCAGTACGAAATACATAAAAAAGGCTATTTGATGGAAAGAAAGTGCTTCCGGTAATAGTTTGTTTTGCGTACTCTCTGTTCATTTTTTAATGGCAGAGATTTTTTATTATATGAGTTTCTATGTAATAAAAAACCTCCGGAAAAATCATTTTGTATCTTAGAAAAATGGAGGATAGAAAGAATGAAGAAAAAATTGGTAGTCGTATTACTTACTGCAGCTATGAGTATGTCTCTGCTTGCAGGTTGTGGAGGAAATTCAGGAAGTTCTGACGCAAAGAGCGATGCAAAGACCGAGGATACGAAGGAGGACAGCGATCAGGTGGCAGCAGACAAGGTGGCAAAACTAATTGATGACATCTATGTTCAGGAGAGAACTGACAAGACAGATGAACAGTGCAAAGAAGCTAAGGAAGCTTGGGACGCATTAACAGATGCCCAAAAAGAATTAGTAGAAGGTGAGAACGCAGATCCTGATTACTTCGGAAGAGATACAGGAGACGCTTCAAAAGATGATCCGTTAAATCAGGACGAGATTGGTGAGAATGAACTTCTTGTTGTAAGTTTTGGTACATCATTCAATGACAGTCGTGCAAAAGATATCGGTGGAATTGAGAAAGCACTTCAGGCTGCCAATCCGGACTGGTCAGTAAGAAGAGCATTTACAGCTCAGATTATTATCAATCACGTACAGGCCCGTGATGATGAGAAGATCGACAACATGGAGCAGGCACTGGAGCGTGCAGTAGACAATGGTGTTAAAAACCTTGTTGTTCAGCCGACACATCTGATGCATGGTGCAGAGTATGATGAGTTATCAGAGACAGTGGAAAAATATAAAGATAAATTTGAATCTGTAAAGATTGCTGAGCCGCTTCTCGGTGAAGTTGGAGCAGATGCAACAGTTATCAATGCAGACAAAGAAGCAGTTGCAAAAGCAATCACAGACGAAGCAGTTAAGACAGCAAACTATGACAGCATTGATGCAGCAGCCGAAGATGGAACCGCATTTGTATTCATGGGACATGGAACTTCACACGTTGCAAATGTAAGTTATGATCAGATGCAGACACAGATGGAGCAGCTTGGATATAAGAATGTATTTATCGGAACTGTAGAAGGTGAGCCGGAAGATACAGAGTGTCAGGCAGTCATTGAGAAAATCAAAGAGGCCGGATATAAGAAAGTAATCCTTCGTCCACTGATGGTTGTAGCAGGAGATCATGCAAACAATGATATGGCAGGAGACGATGATGATTCCTGGAAGAGCCAGTTTGAAGCGTCAAAAGCATTTGACAGTGTAGAGTCACAGATTGCAGGTCTTGGAGAGGTTGATGCAATTCAGCAGATTTATGTAGCACATACAAAAGCTGCAATTGAAGCTAAATAGTTGACAGGTCAGATTTTCAGAGTACAATTATAAAGAAAAATAATTAGAAAAGAGAGAATGGACATGTTAAAAAAGAAATTATTAGTTTTATTACTTTCCGCCAGTATGGCAATGACAATGCTTGCCGGATGCGGAAGTAATACGGATAAGAAAGATGACACAAAAACAGAAGCTTCCAAAGATGATGCGTCAGAAGCAAAGACTGACAGCAAAGATGCGAAGGAGCCTGAGCTGGAAGATGGAACTTATAAGGTAGATTTTAATACAGACAGCGGTATGTTCCACGAGAATCCGGACTATAATGACGGAAAAGCAACGCTGACTGTTAAAGATGGTAAGATGACAGTACATATTACATTGAATTCTAAAAATATCGTACAGTTATTCTTAGGCTCAGCAGAAGATGCACAGAAAGACGGGGCAGATCTGATTGATCCGTCAGAGACAACAGAGATTACTTATTCTGATGGTTCCGCGCCAGAGGAAGTATATTCCTTTGACGTACCGGTACCGACACTGGATGATGAATTTGATCTGGCATTGATTGGAACAAAGGGTAAATGGTATGACCATAAAGTCAGTGTGTCCAATCCGGAATTGGTACAGTAATAAGCTTTATTTTGTAACAAAATGTGAAATGAATAGTATGTAATTGGAAACCTCTATCAATGCAATAAAAAGAAAGCGTGATAGAGGTTTCTGTATTTTTATCAGAACTTTATATGAAAAAATAATAAAACATACTTTTTCTATTATAGGAATATATAGATAGAACAAATGATTAATAGAAAATATTAAAAAAAACAATTGGACGAGAATAGTACAAAAAGGTACTATTAACGTAACTGATTTATAACATAGAGTTGTTAAAGATTATAAATTTGACGTGTTAGAAAGTTGTTGATAAAATGAACAGACATTACATATTTCAGAGGGGAATTTTAAAGATATGAAAGAGAAAAAGAACTGGCTGGGGAAAGTTGTATTATTAATCGCAGTGATTGCAGCAGTCGCTGTGTATTTTTTAGTCCCAGGTGTCAATAAAATGATGAACAAGGTATTTGCCATGTTTGCAAGCGGAGACTTTACGGTTGTACGTGATTTTGTGGCATCTTATGGAGCATATGCGGCTGTAATCTCATTTTTACTGATGATCTTTCAGTCCATTGCAGCACCGCTTCCGGCATTTTTGCTCACATTCGCAAATGCGAATCTGTTTGGATGGTGGCAGGGAGCAATCCTTTCCTGGACAAGTGCTATGGCAGGAGCGGCTGTATGTTTCTACATTGCAAGAATTCTGGGACGTGATGTGGCAGAGAAACTTACAAGCAAGAGCGGACTGGCTCAGATTGATACATTTTTTGAACGATATGGAAAGAATACAATCCTGATCTGCCGTCTGCTTCCATTTATTTCGTTTGATATTGTAAGTTATGCGGCAGGACTGACATCTATGTCATTTATGTCATTCTTTATTGCAACAGGAATCGGACAGCTTCCGGCAACAATTGTGTACTCTTACGTTGGCGGCATGTTGACCGGCGGTGCAAAGTTATTCGTGACCGCGCTTGCCCTCTCGGCATTGATCTTTATGCTGAGAAAAATATATATGGACCGGCAGTCCAAAAAAGAAAAAGGGAGGATATGAAATGGATACTTACTACAATCCGGAAGATCTGGCGAAGTTTGGAACCATTGGGGAAAAAGCACCGGAGTTAGCAGAGAAGTTCTTCAGCTACTATAATGCAGTGTTTGAAGAAGGTGCACTGACAGCAAGAGAGAAATCTCTCATTGCACTTGCTGTGGCACACACGGTACAGTGCCCATACTGTATTGATGCTTATACCAATGACTGTCTGAATAAGGGAGTAACAGAAGAGCAGATGACAGAGGCTGTCCATGTGGCAGCAGCAATCCGTGGCGGTGCAAGTCTGGTTCACGGTGTACAGATGAAAAACATCGTAAAGAAATTAGAGTTCTAAAAATTAAAATAAAACATTTGAGGAGATTAAAAACATGAAAAAGAGAGTCGTAACATTATTATTAGTAGCAGCAATGACAGGATCTATGGTTGTAGGATGCGGATCAAACTCCAACTCTGACACAAAATCTGAGACAAAGACAGAGTCTACAGATACAAAAACAGAGGAGAAAAAAGAGTTGGCAGACGATGAGTATCAGTATGTATCTGCTGAGGATACAGCGAAAGCTGACGGAGTTCACGTACTCGATGTAAGAGAGTGGGATAACTATGTGACTGGAAGAGTTAAGAATTCTGAGTGGTGCCCAATCTTCCCATTAGAGGATGATTCCTTAGTTGACGCTATGACAGATTACGCGAAAGAGAACCTGAACGATGGAAAAGATATCTACATCATCTGTAACAGTGGTAAGCGTGGAGCTGAAAAAGCAACAGGTGTATTAAGAGATGCAGGAATCGAGTCAACATCTATCTACACAGTAGAGGGTGGAGCAAAAGCACTTGCTGACGTAAGCGGAGCTCTTACAACAGACCGTACAGAAGAGAACATCGACTGGCAGTATGTATCTGGAAAAGATGCAGTTGCAGCAGTAGATGACAAAGATGTTCAGATTCTGGATGTTCGTGATGATGATACATACAAAGCAGGACACTTAAAAGGATCTTTCCAGTGCGGATTAAAAGAGGTTGAAAGTGCAGATGCTCAGACAGCTATGTACAAACTGGCAACAGAGAAGATGGATTCTTCTAAGAAAGTATATCTTCTTTGCTACAGCGGAAACAAGTGTGCTAAGACAGGAATCTCTATCCTGAAAGACGCTGGCTTTGATTTAGATAACCTTTACATCATTGAGAATGGTGCAAAAGACGGGGACGTATCTGCTGCATTCGTGACAGAGTAAATTTGTAGAAAATCAGTTCATAAGAGCCGGGAGGGGGAACTCCCGGCTCTTATAATTTCAAGGTTCTGTCAGCATACAACAGTAGGAGAGCTTCCTACGGGAAAAGCTGCAAAACAAATATCACAATATGCAGTTTCAGAAAAATGCGGTTTATGGTATAGTAAAGTATATTACGGTGATTGTGAGAAATGGTATTGCAGTGGGGATAACGAAGAATGAAAAATAAAAAAATGTGGATATTTATCGGAATTATTGTTGTGATTCTGGTACTCAATCACATTTTCGGGTGGTCGACCTACCTGGGAAATACAGAGAATTTGAAATTTTTGGAAAATATGGTACAGGATAATCTTCTTCTGGCGGTGTTGATCTACACAGTGCTTACGATTGTAAGTTGTGTCGTTCTGGCACTTCCGGGAGTGACATTTGCAATTATTGCGGGGCTGGTATTTGGACCGGTACTTGGAACGATCTGTTGCTCAGTTGCGACAACGCTTGGAGCAATGGTCGCATTTGTTGTGGGACGATTTTTCCTTCAGGACAGTATCAAACCGATGGCAATGAAAAATAAGTATCTGAAAAAATGGCTGTTTGATGAGACGGGAAGTAACGAGATTTTTATTCTTATGATTACAAGATTGGTTCCGCTGTTCCCATATAATCTTCAGAATTTTGCCTACGGGGTAACAGATATTAAATTCTCCACATATTCTATATGTTCTCTGATTTTTATGCTGCCAGGAACGGCTATGTATACGGTTGGAACAGCCGGACTTGCAGACAAAGAGAACCGGATCCTTTATATAGGGATTGCACTTGTACTGGCGGTAGTTGTTATGGGGCTTGGTGCATTTTTGAAGAAGCATTATGTGCAGGAGGAACAAAGTGAAGAGTAAAAATGATGTGTCAGAGTGTATACACTGCCATGTCTGTCAGAAGCATTGTGAGTTTCTGAAAAAATATGGCATTGATATTGGGGACACTGAAAAGCTGAAGGAATTATCTTATCATTGCTTTTTGTGTGGAAAATGTACAGAGGTCTGCCCGATTGGGATTGACGGGCGGGATTATATTCTAAAGCTTCGCCGGGAAAATGTCCGGGAGGCAGAAGGGACATTTCGTGAAAAAGGGTATGGAATGCTCTTAAAAGAAAAGAAAGATTATATCTATAAAAATTATCGTAATGCAACTGGAAAATGCATCCTTTTCCCAGGGTGTAATTTTCCTTCTTTTTATCCAAAGACAATGAAGAAGCTTGTGAAGCTTCTGAAAGAACATGGAATCGGAGTTGCCTATGACTGTTGTGGAAAGCCGATTGCGGAGCTTGGACTGGAAGTTGATGAAAAGAGAATTATACAGCGTATTAATGATGAGTTTGAAAAAAGAGGCGTGGAAGAGGTTATCATGCTTTGCCCGAACTGTTATACATTTTTGAAACCCTATTTGAAGGTTAAAGTGACAGACATTTATGCAAAACTTGAAGAACTAGGGATCGGTGAGAAGAATCTGGAGTCCGGCAAAGTATTTTTGCCTTGTCCGGATCGTGAGAAAAGAGAGATTCTTGCATCAGCAGAGCGATTCGTGAAGGGAAGTCTGGAATCGGTAAAAGGAGTACAGTGCTGTGGTCTTGGAGGCTGTGCACCGGTGAAAGAACCGGAAATTGCAAAGCACATGGCATCTGCACTTGCAGGAGAGAAAAAAGTATATAGTTATTGTGCTTCCTGCTCCGGCAATCTGACTCGTGGAGGCTGTCAGAACGTGAGACATCTCCTGACAGAGATTTTAAAGACTTATGAAAAGCCGGATGTGAAGAAATCCATGATCAACCGTGCGAAGACGAAATTTACATAATTTGGAACTGCTCAGAGCCAAGCAAAATTTCAAAAAACAGGTATAAAATGCGTAGCATTTTGGAAGTTGGCTCTGAACAGTTCCATTTGTTAAAAAAATGACTCCGTACCAGGTGACAATTCAACAAAAGAATGGGGATAAAAGATGAGAAGAGCAATCATTGTATTTACAAGAGTTCCGGTGGCGGGGCAGACAAAGACAAGGCTGATGCCATATTTTTCGCCGCAGGAATGTGCCGGGCTGCACACTTGCTTTTTGAAAGATATTGCCGGGCAATGTCAAAAAACACAGGCGGATCTTTATATCTGTTACACTCCGGACGATAAAGGAGCTGCATTAAAGAATATATTTGGGGATGACAAGATTTATTTTCCGCAGATGGGGGAATCTTTGGGAGAGAGAATGTACATGGCAATCCAGAGGGTTCTTGCCAAAGATTATGGATCCTGTGTGTTGATTGGAACGGATGTGCCGGAAATTAAGCAGGCAGATTTAGATTATGCATTTCGTCTGTTAGATGTGCATGACATTGTTCTGGGACCAACGCAGGACGGTGGATATTATCTTGTAGGTATGAAGAAGCCAGTGAGAGAGGTGTTTGAAAAACAGACTTACAGCCATGCAAGTGTTTTGGAAAATACAGCAAAAGCAGCTTTTGAGGCTGGTTATACAGTTGGTTTTGCAAGAACGCTTCATGATATAGATGAGAAAGAAGATATTAGTAAATTTCGAAACCGGATGCGTAAAACTCTGGAATTGCAGAAAAGTGAGACTGGACGTTATCTTCTGAAAAAACAGAAGATTTCTATTATTGTTCCGATTTATAATGAAGAATCCACGATAAAATCACTGCAAAAACAGTTGATTCCTCTTCTGGACAAATGTGAAATTCTTTTTGTAGATGGCGGAAGCAAAGACCGGACATTGTCAATGATTGATTCCAGGTTCCGTGTACTTCATTCAGAAAAAGGCCGGGCAAATCAAATGAATCTGGGAGCAAAAGAAAGTTCCGGGGATATTTTGTTTTTCCTGCACAGTGACAGCGAGCTTCCGAAGCATCCGCTGGCGGAGATTCGTTATGTGATGAAAGACCATCTGGCAGGGTGTTTTGGAATTGCATTTCATTCAAAGCATTTCTTTATGTGGACGTGCCGTGTCATTTCCAATCACCGGATCAAAGACCGCAAGGTCATGTTTGGAGATCAGGGAATCTTCATAGACAGGGTGTTGTTCTTTGAGGCGGGAATGTTCCCGAACCTTCCGATCATGGAGGATTATCAGTTTTCACTGACTCTTAAGGAAATGGGCGTAAAACTTGGAATCGCAAAGCACAGGATTTATACATCTGACCGCAGATTTCCCAAGAAGACGATCCCAAAACTTAAGGTTATGTGGAAAATGAATCGGCTTCGCAAGATGTATCGGAACGGGGTACCAATTGACCGAATATCAAAGATGTACCGAGACGTAAGGTAAAATATAGCAGTGGATTTCAAGAAATAAAAATATCAAGGTAGAGGAAAAAATCTATGGAGCGGATCAGAGGCCTGGAAGAATATGTGAAAAATAAAGAGTACAGAGAAGCACTGGGATTGCCAAAAGAGAAGACGGAAAATTACGAATTGCTGGCACAGGGAGAGTATAATATTAATTATGCATTTACACACCCTGTGACAGGAAAGAAATTACTACTTCGTGTGAATTGTGGAAGCCAGATGCATCTGGAGCATCAGATTGAATATGAAGCACATGCGTTAAGGTTAATGGAAGGCTCTGGCAGGACGCCAAAAGTGCTTTATGTAGATGGCAGCAAAAAAATATTGGAGCATGGCGTTCTGGTCATGGAATACCTTCCGGGTCATGCAATGGATTATCATACAGAATTGATGCTGGCAGCCCCATGTCTGGCAGACATTCACAGTGTCCCGATTCCAGAGAGTGAAGAAATCCTTATACACCCACAGAATCCATTGAAAGCGATTCTGGAGGAGTGCGAGGAGATGTTCAAGGTCTATCTGGATTCACCATTAGGAGATGGAGAGAAAAAAACATATATCCGTGAACTGTTGGATCTTGGCTGGAAACGGGAAGCAGAAATCCAGCTTGAAAGTGGTTATCAATGCTGCATTAATACAGAACTAAATTCTACGAATCTCCTGATCAACGGGGAAGGAAAGTCCAATTACCTGATTGACTGGGAGAAGCCGCTATTTGGTAATCCTGCCCAGGATCTGGGACATTTCCTGGCACCTACGACTACATTCTGGAAGACAGATGTCATTCTTACTTCAGAAGAGATGGAGAAGTTTATTGATGCATACATCAAAGCGGTGGGAAATCGGTTTAAGACAGATATGATCCGGGAGCATACTCATGCATTTATTCCAATCACATGTCTGCGCGGGATTACATGGTGTGCTATGGCATGGGTTCAATACCAGCAGCCGGATAAGTTGATTTTCAATGAATCCACATTCAAAAAGTTGAATGCATATCTGGATATGGACTTCTTAAAAAATATACGGGGCTATCTGGAGCCGTAAATATTCTTGAAAATGACACGAAAGGAGAAATATTATGGAGAAAAAAGAAATTGCAGAGTTATTTATGAAAGGAATTGATTGCTCACAAGTTGTAGTTGGAGCATTTGCAGAGGAGCTTGGAATTACAACAGAGGAAGCTTACAAGATGTCTGCAGCATTTGGCGGCGGTATGGGTCTTGGTGAGACTTGTGGTGCTGTTGTCGGAGCAATGATCGTTCTTGGATTAAAATATGGACATTGCGAAGTGGAGCATATGGGGCAGAAGGATATTATGAATGCAAAACGTGCAGAATTTTTACAGAAATTCCAGGAAAAATATGCTGCCTGTAATTGTAAAGGGCTGTTAAAGCATGATATTTCCAAGCCGGAAGAGATGCAGAAGATTCTGGATGAAGGATTGTTATTTGATTTCTGTCCGGAAGTCGTAAAAGATAGTATCACTATACTAAAAGAGATATTCTAGCAGATATATGAAGAGGTTTTTATGGATGAGATAATTAATGATTTTCATGATTTGGATCAGATACCTGTGTTTCAGACACAGATTGATCCAGAGATGATGAATACAGCAGACAGGTTGGATGTGCTTCAGATGAATATTGGCCGTGTCTGTAATCTGGCGTGCAAGCATTGTCATGTGTGTGCAGGACCGAACCGGACGGAAGTGATGTCCCGGGAAGTGATGGCAGATTGTATTCAATTTGCAAGAGAACAACAAGTGCAGACCATTGATATTACAGGTGGAGCGCCGGAGATGAATCCGGATTTTGAATGGCTTGTTACAGAGGCATGCAAAGTCTGTAGTCATGTGATCGTGCGAACCAATCTGACAGTTCTATTGAATCCGGAATATGAACATTTGATTGAATTTTATGCCAGACAGAAAGTAGAAATTGTATGTTCCCTGCCTTATTATAGGGCAGATCAGATGGATCGAGTACGGGGAACCGGTACATTTGACGGGGCAATACAGGTATTACAGAAATTAAATACACTTGGTTATGGAAAGAATCCTGAGTTGGTGCTGAACATGGTGTACAATCCGGCGGGAGCCTTTTTCCCACCGGATCAGACCGCTATGGAACTAGAATATAAAGAGCATTTGGAAGCAGATTTTGGAATTGTGTTCAATGCCCTGTATACACTTTACAACAATCCAATGGGACGATTTGGAGCATTTCTCCGAAGATCCGGGAATCTTTCAGGGTATATGAAGAAGTTGTATGATGCTTTCAACCCGGCAACGGTGGAAGCTTTGATGTGTCGTTTTCAGATTTCGGTAGATTATGACGGAAAGCTGTATGACTGTGATTTTAACCTGGCAGCAGGGCTTCCAATCTTTTCGAAGGAGACTATAGCTGATTGGATAGGAAAACCTTACACAGCCCGGAAAATCCGGATGGAT
>OGCQ01005003.1_pt1 | contig 10138 bp, 10 predicted proteins | sample 1570161 | NCBI WGS metagenome assembly OGCQ01 (sample SAMEA4384402, study PRJEB24528) | human gut metagenome
TTAGTGATTGCTTTTGATATATCACTAACCAGCTCTCCCTCTGCCGTTCCATCTGATTCAATTTGTATTCCGGCACTTTCTAAAGCTTGTTTGTACGATTCAGTGTCTATATGCCGTTCTTTAATAAATATTAGGTTGATACCGCTCTCATATAATTCAAAATAGAGTGTTGTACCATCATCTGCATTACGTGCCATTCGACTGACCGAATCGAATACTATTGTATCTCCTTTTTTTACTATCTTTAATATCTTCTGGAGTTCTTCTCGTCCCTGGTATTTTGTTCCTGTATAAATTTCCTTACGAATATCTGCATCTGGATAAAGCGATAAAATATTTCTTACCTGTCTCTCAATCGATTGTTTTACTGTACTAACTCGGCAATATCCATAGACTTTACACATTCTTTTTCTCTCTCCTTTGCCACAAATAAATACGTTCGTTATTTTTTGTGGTTCTAGTCTATCTCAAGAAATACGAAAAAACAAGCATATTCATGATTTTTTTATGTTTTTTGTTTTACGTTATTTTTTAGTATTATTTTTGCTGTATTTCATATGTTTCAAAATCAGACAAAGCTGCTTTTTTATAACCCCGAATTACCATCTATTCCGGTACCATTCCGTATAAACACGGTTCAATGTAAAAGACATGATTGCAAGGATATTTGCACGGATCGTATCATCCGGCCAGGTCGCATAGATTTCACTGCTCGCAACATTTTTTATATAGTCTCGATACCGTTCGTAATAGTTCGGTGCTGTCGTATCATTTACCGAACCGTCATGTACCACAATATATTCCGGTATCACCACCCTGCTTAAAACAATTTCGCCGCTCTCATCCACCGGTTTGACTTCTGATTCTTCAATCTTTGGCGGATATTCCGCAAACAGAGTATGGGGACCGATCACCAGACGCTCAAACGATGCTTCCGCACGAAATGCCATTTTTACCGCCTGCTGTGCCTGCACTCCCGGAAGCACCTGCGTACCGGCAATCTCTGTATTTTCGAATCCTTCCGCTTCTACCTGTATGGTATATTCCGCATATGGCTGTTCTTCCACCGGCTCCATACTGTACTCAAGCGGAGGTGTTTTCAGATCCAGTACAGGTGTCTGCCCTGATGAATCTGTCCGTACTTCCTCCACCGTCTGTCCACTCTCTCCCGTGTAAGATATTCGCACCAGCGCATCTTCCACCGGACGCGTACCGTCTTCTGTAAATACACTGACTTTCAGCGTTCCATCATCCACCTGATCCTGCTGCGCCCGAACTTTTCTATAAAAATCCATTTATTTCTCCTGACAAATGTCTCTCAGGATAGTTTATGCATTACCATTGGAAAACTTTCTTAAAATAGCTTTCAGTTTTCTTACCGGCCATGTTATCGCACGTCCAATCTTCCATGAATTGGATGCTTTTAATTCTTTGAGTTTTTTATTCGCTTTTTTGAGATCTTTTTGATGTTTTTCGTTTCTTTCGTGCTCTTGTTTCTTATCTTCTTCCAGCTTTGCAACCTGTTCCTCTAACTTCCAAATCCTGCTCTCCTGTTTCTTCTGCATCTCTTTGTTTTCTTTAACCGTACGCTCCAGAAGTCTGCTTTTGGCATCCAGCATATACACAACTTCAATTTCCCTGCGAATAAGTACATCAAAATAAAACTTCTGTTCTTCTGTCAGACATTCTTCAAATTTTCTTTTTTCCTCTTCATCCAACAGCCTGTATGTTCTTTTTATTTCCCGGCGGGCAATATCCAGCGGAAAATCCATACCCATATTTGGTTTTGTCACATCTCTGTACTCTGCAATCAGATAAAGATCCTGAATAAAATTCACAAGGTAACTCTCTACATTTCTATGCGTTACTTTCTGTGTCATGATTGAGTTTTCCCGAACTCTTCTTTCATATAAAATTTCTTTTACCGCAGTTGTCCGCTCTGCCAGATACATACCCAGAAATGAAACATAATTATCTTCATATATTTTTCCCTCAGTATAATGAATATTATTAACCTGAAGAAAATCTCTTCTATATATCCTCATCGACTGAGATACTGTCCATTCCCCGTTGCGCCGCATCTCCGCCATCAATTCAGTCCCTTTCATTACCGGCGGATATTCATGTTCTATGCGATAACGTTTTTCAAATTCAGGAAATTTGTTTTGCAGTTCAGGAAATTCATAAAAACTTCTGGCTGCTCCTATCAATATTTCCAGATTATCTCTTTGCATTTGTTCACAGCACTTTTTCAGAATTGCAACATCTGCTACTTTATCATCACCGTCCAGAAAATAGATAAACTCTCCCTTTGCAAGATTCAACCCCTGATTTCTGGCTGCCGAAACTCCTTTATTCTCCTGATTAATAATAATAATCCTGTCATCTTTTTGTTTCCACTGTTCAATTATACTCAACGTACCATCCGTAGAACCATCGTTCACACATATCACTTCTACTTCGGCGTCCCTGGCATTACAAACAGATTCCAGACACTCTGCGATATATTTTTCCACATTGTAACAAGGTATAATAATACTTAATTTTTTATCCAACTTCACCACTGTCCTTCTCACAATATCCTGTCTTTTGTTTACTATTTCGAAAAAGAGTGTGAAACTATTCTGCAATATTCACACTCTTTTTTAACCAGTTTATTCAATTTTTAAAAAATTTTCAGTATGTCATTATACATAACAACTACCATCAATGCCATCAGAAGCATCAAACCTGCAAAATGAATCCTTCCCTCGATTTCACGGTTGACTGGTTTTCTCCGAATTGCTTCAATAATCAAAAACACCAGACGACCGCCATCCAGTGCCGGGAGTGGAAGCAGATTCATTACACCAAGGTTTGCGGAAAGAAGCACTGCCATATTCAGCATATTCATCCAGAGCATTAAAGTGCCCTCGCTCTTGCTTTGTTCATATGTCGTTCCGATAGCATCCACTACTCCTACCGGACCGCTTAAGTTCTGAAATCCAAGCTGCCCTGTCACAAGCTCTTTCAGGCTTAAAAGAGTCGTTCTGACCATGTATTTGATTTCCAGTGCGCCGTATTTCAACACCTGCAGACCAGATGTCTTTGTATATCCTAAATTATAAGAAAATCCCAGTTGCGGGGTACGATACTCTCTCGGTGTAATGGTTGCTGTGTAGTCCAGCCCGTCACGTTCATAAGTGATTTCTACCGGCTCATCGGACAGCGGATGCTCTTCCAGATATGCATCATATGCTTCTCCGTCTGCAATCTCCGTACCGTTGATCGCCGTGATCGTATCTCCTGCCTGCAATCCCGCTTCCTGAAGCGGCATCCCGTCAATCAGAGATTCCACAGTCATAGAAGATGCATCTGAACGGTTGAACCCAAGAAGATATCGTACAGAAACATCCGGTGTATAGGTGATTGTCCTTGTCTCCCCGTCACGTTTCACCTTCATGGTGACGGTGTCACCTTCTTCAAGATTATTCAGATACATATAGACATACAGGTCTTTCGCCAGATCCACATGATAACCATCATATTCTGTAATTACATCACCCTTTTCAAGACCCGCTTCCGCTACAGGTGATCCTTTCTCTACCTCAACAACCTCCGACGGATCATAACCGACAAATCCCACAATAATCACTGCCAGCACAAAAGCCAGAATAAAGTTAAACACCGGACCCGCCGCAACAACAGAGATTCTTCCCCCTACCGATGCCGCATTAAAAGAACCCGGGAGTTCTTCTTCATCCGTGTCCTCACCAACCATCGCGCACGAACCGCCGATTGGGAGTAGTTTCAGAGAATAACGAGTCTCCCCCTTCTGGAAACTGAAGAGTCTCGGTCCCATTCCCAGAGAAAATTCTGTAACCCCGATTCCATTTAATTTTGCAAACAAAAAATGTCCAAATTCATGGAAAAGAATGATTGCACTGAAAATAATTACAGCAATCAGTATCTTCAAATCACCACCTGCTTTCGATCCATTGATAAGAGTCACTTTCTACTGCAAGGATTTCTTCAAGATCTGGATTCTCGACTACGTTATGTCGTTCCATCGACTGTGCGATAATATCATAAATATCAAGAAATCCAATTTCCTGATGAAGGAATTTACGTACTGCCAGCTCATTTGCCGCATTGAAAACAGTTGGCATTGAACCACCTGCTCTTGATGCCTGAATTGCCATCGGCAATCCCAGAAACGTCTCCATATCCGGTTCTTCAAATGTAATCTGTTTAAGTGCAGCAAAATCCAGGCGGTCTCCTCCGAGATATCTTCTGTGTGGATAATACAGTGCATACTGTATCGGCAGACGCATATCCGGAGTTCCAAGCTGTGCAATAATTCCACCATCCTTAAATTCTACCATGGAGTGAATTACACTCTGTGGCTGGACAACTACCTGAATATGATCAAGATCTACATCAAACAGCCATCTCGCTTCCATAACTTCCAGACCTTTATTGACAAGTGTCGCAGAATCTACGGTAATCTTCTGTCCCATCACCCAGTTTGGATGTTTCAGAGTATCCGCAAGTGTAACTGCTTCGAGGTCTTTACGCTTTTTCCCACGGAAAGGACCTCCCGATGCGGTGATCAGAAGTTTATGTACTTCTGATCGATGTTCTCCATTCAGAGACTGAAAAATCGCGCTGTGTTCACTGTCTACCGGCAGAATCCGTACCCCGTATTCTTTTGCCATCGGCATGATCAGATGGCCCGCGGTCACAAGCGTCTCTTTATTTGCAAGTGCTATATCCTTGCCTGCACGGATAGCTTCAATCGTCGGGCGGATTCCAAGCATTCCCACGATTGCTGTAACAAGAATTTCTGTTTCCGGCATAGCCGCCAGTTCCAGAAGTCCATCCATTCCTGAAACAACTTTGGTGTCTGTATCTTTAATCTTATCTGCAAGATCTCTTGCTGCATTTTCATCCCATACAGCAACGAGACGAGGAGAAAACTCCCGAACCTGTTCTTCCAGTTTCTGAATATTTCTTCCGGCGCTGATGCCCAGCACTTCAATATCTCCATTAGCACGGACCACATCCAGCGTCTGTGTTCCGATCGAACCTGTAGATCCTAAAATTGCAATTTTCTTCATGTTTTTCTCCTTTGGCAATATCAGATACCAAGAATAATTTTGGCAAGATAATAAATAACCGGCGCAGTAAAGATCACACTGTCAAAACGATCCAGAATACCACCATGTCCCGGTATCAGTTTACCATAGTCCTTGATTCCCTGATTTCTCTTGATTGCGGATGCCGCCAGATCTCCAACCATGGAAATCAATGCACCAATCCCACAGATTACTGCATATTCCACCATTGGCCCCTGTGTCGCAACAGCATAGATCACACCCAAAAGTGCAGCCCCGACAACTCCGCCGACACCGCCTTCTACTGACTTCTTCGGACTGAGCACCGGTGCCATCTTATGCTTTCCGATCAGCATTCCCACACAATATGCGCAGGTATCGCATCCCCATGAGCAGAGGAAAATCAGCCAGACAATAAATTTGCCATCTGGAAGATTTCTTGTCATAAGAATGAATGACAGCATCACTGCCACATAAACCACACCAAAAAACGCTGCCATTACCTGATTTGCATGATATTTCGGATATGTAAATACATAAACAAACATCACCAAGATCAGAGAAACCAGCACTGCCATCAGTCCATAGCTTTCAAAGCCAAGGAGCAGGCTGATATAATAAAGAACAGCACCCAGATATCCGACGATTTCCAATAATCCGGTACGATCCTCATGTATGCCCATTGCTTTATAAAGCTCCTGCATTCCGATCAGGGAAATACATAACAATGTAAAAAAGAGCACATAACCGCCACTTATGATCGTAAGCAATGCTGCGATCACAAGCAAAATTCCACTTATGAGTCTTGTTTTAAACATAATTATTCCTCCTTCACACCCCCAAAGCGGCGATCCCTGCTATTGTATTTTTCGATTGCCTTAATCAGATCTTCTTTGTGAAAATCCGGCCACGGCACATCTGTAAAATAGAATTCTGTATATGCAAGCTGCCACATCAGGAAGTTGGATAATCTCTGTTCTCCACTTGTACGAATCAGCAGATCCGGGTCTGGAACTCCGGCTGTATCAAGGTAATTTTCCAGTAAAGATTCATCAATCTCTGACGGAGTACATTTGCCGTCAGCAACATCCTGTGCCAATTTGCGGACTCCGCGAACGATTTCATCCCTGCTGCCATAGTTTAAGGCAATCTGAAAGTACAATTCATCATAATCTTTTGAAAATTCTTCCAGCTCACGGATTTTTTCCTGAATGTCCGGTGCAAATGCAGAAGGATCTCCTATGATCTTTACACGCATATGATTTTTCTCCGCACTCTTCATACATTTCTTAAGATAGCTGCGGAACAGTTTCATCAGTCCCTCAACTTCTTCTCTGGAACGCTTCCAGTTTTCTGTAGAAAAGGCATAGACTGTCAGATATTTTACTCCGAGATCTTTGATGTCATCGCAGATATTTTCAAGGTTCGCACACCCTTTAATATGTCCATATCCTCTCGGCATCCCCTTGGCTTTCGCCCATCTGCCATTGCCGTCAAGAATAATCGCAATATGATTCGGTACTTTCATATGTTCTCCTTTTATTTTCGACAAGATTCCTGTATTTCAACAGAAAGAGAGCCTTAATGCGGCTCTCCCTCCTCTTTCTGTCTGTGTGATTATACAGTCAGAATTTCTTTCGCTTTTGTATCTACTGCTGCGTCAATCTTTTTGATGAACTTATCTGTAAGTTTCTGTACAGAATCTTCCAGGTCTTTTACTTCATCTTCGGATACGTCCTGTTTAGTCAGTTTTTTGAATGCATCGTTTGCATCACGACGGATATTTCTTACTGCAACCTTAGCTGCCTCACCTTTTTTCTTAACGTCCTTTACAAGTTCTTTACGGCGTTCTTCAGTAAGTTCCGGCAGAACCAGACGGATAAGCTTTCCGTCATTGCTCGGATTCAGCCCGAGATCTGATGTAAGGATTGCTTTTTCGATGCTCTTGATCAGACTTGATTCCCAAGGCTGAATCTGGATCATACGAGCTTCTGGAACAGTAATATTTGCTACCTGCTGAAGCGGTGTCGGGCTTCCATAATAATCTACTGTAATTTTATCAAGGATATGCGGATTCGCACGACCTGCACGGATCGTTGTAAGCTCCTCCTCAAAGCCATTTAATGTCTTTGTCATTTTCTGCTCATATTTCTGAACTCTTTCATCCATTTGTCAAAATCTCCCTCTTATAATTTTTATTACCTTCTCTTTATTAAATTTATACAGTTACTTTTGTACCTGTAAATTTGCCATGTACAGCATTTACGATGCTGTCTTTTTCTTCCAGCCCAAACACCAGCATCGGCATCTTCTGCTCCAGACACATAATGGATGCTGTCAGATCCATTGCAGCCAGTTTCTTGTCTACAACTTCTTCGATAGAGATTTCATCATACTTCACTGCATTCGGGTTAAGCTTCGGATCGCTGTCATAAATTCCATCTACTGCTTTTGCAAGGAGAATTGCTTCAGCCTCAATTTCAACTGCACGGAGTACAGTTGCTGTATCTGTAGAAAAATACGGATGTCCTGTACCGCCTGCAAAAAAGAGAATCTTACCTTCTGCAAAAGCTTCTTCTACAGCATCTTTAGAATAAAGACTGGTAAAAGCGCCGCATACAAATGGCGTAAAAATTTCTGTCTTAAGGCCGAGATATCTGCAGATATCAGAAACATAAATACAGTTCATAACCGTAGCAAGCATTCCGATCTGATCTGCTTTGTTGCGGTTGATTGTTTCACTGGTACGACCTCTCCAGAAGTTGCCACCGCCGATTACGATACCTACCTGTGTACCCTCCTCTGAAATCGTACGGATCTGCTTTGCAACAGCAATGACTGTTTCCTCATCAAATCCTCTCTTTGCAGCTCCGGCAAGAGCTTCCCCACTTAATTTGAGTAAAATTCTTTTCATAAATTTATCCTTTCTGTTATCCGGTTCCGGTAAAATCAGAATTCTTTACCATATACCTGTTACAATTTCATTTCCAGCCTCATCTACTGAAGTAGATACTGTAAAATCTGGATAGTAATAATATCCGGTTGTTCCTGTCGTATCATCTTCATCATATTCTGACGACTGGGCAGAGCCAACAGCGCTTTCCAGATCATCGATAGACATGCCGATATATCCTTCTGCGGTCTGAATCGTGGAGTTCGTCGGATCTGTATTGTCGCCATCTGAACCCGAGTTATTATCTGCAGATGGTGTACTCGTCGGACTTGCATTATTACCGTCAGAATCCGAAGAATTGTTAGAATCAGATTTGTCCGAATCTGTCGGTGTCGGTGTCACAGAAGAATCATCTTCAGAATCATCTGTCGACAATCCCAGACGCTTCTTAACATCATTTAATGTAGAAACTTCTTTTGTGCTGCTTGCCGTCATATAAGTTGCATATGGGATTGCGTCATCGCCGCTTCCGTCCATGCGAAGTGTGATCTGCTTCATAGTTTTCAGTGGAAGTTTACGGAAAAAGCACTCATTCTTTTCTTCGTCAGAATACGTAATACGGATATCGTATGTCGCAGAAGAGGTTCCCTTCTCATAATAGTAAACTGCATTTTCACCGTTCTTAAGTGTAAACATACCATTTACAAGATCATCGCCCCATTCATCGTCCTCAGAATCATCTGAAGGGGTTTCACGGATATAAATAGCAGCCACTTCTGATCCGGTCTTATTAACAATCGTAACCTTTGACGCGGTGGAAGTTTTCTCTCCCATTATATTCTTCTCAGTGGTTTCTTCCATATTTATCAGCTCCGGTGTAGGGGTAGCTGTAACAGCTGTCTCCTGTGTCGGTGTAGGGGTAGCCTGTACTACGGAATCTCCTGAATTCTTCTTTCCACAGCCGGAAATCACGACTGCAAGAGCCATCAAGCCGGCAACTGCAAGATATTTTTTCTTAAACATATATAATTCCTCCTATTCTGAATATGGAATAGTTATATAACATCATCTTTTAATACAATTATACAGAGTATCAGAATCTTGTCAACCAAATGTACATCAATTCACACATTTTTTAGAGTTACAGATTCTTTACTTTAAACTCTCTTTCCGCTTCTCTCCGCTGGTCTTTTTTCGCAATATCCTGTCGCTTGTCGTAGAGTTTTTTGCCTCTCGCCACACCTATCTCAAGCTTGACGAGACTGTTTTTGAAATAGACTTTCAGCGGCACGAGGGTGAGGCCTTTTTCTTTGATTTTTCCCATCAGTTTGTTGATCTCATAGCGGTGCATGAGAAGTTTTTTCACGCGCAGTGGGTCTTTGTTGAAGATGTTTCCTTTCTCATAGGGGCTGATATGCATGCCGTAGACGAAGACTTCGCCGTTTTCAATCCGGACGAAGGCTTCCTTGATGCTGCATTTTCCCATACGAAGGGATTTCACCTCCGTACCGTGAAGGGAAATGCCGGCCTCAAAGGTATCTTCAATAAAGAAGTCATGATAGGCTTTTTTGTTGTTCGCGATGAGTTTTATACTTGTCTTTCCCATTTTTCTCTCCCTTTACTCTTCATACGCAAGTTCAAAATCAACGGTCCGCTCTTCCTTGCTGGCATCGGCCACCCGCACCCGAAGGGGCTGGCCCAGCTTGAAGACTCTTCCTGTGTCCACACCATACATTTCCATCGTATCTTCCTTATAATAATAGCGGTCGTCGTAGAGACGGGATACATGGATCAGGCCTTCCACGGTATTGGGAAGCTCCACATACATGCCCCAGGTAGTCAGTCCGGAAATAATACCGTCAAAGACTTTTCCAATCTGATGCTCCATGTACTCTGCCTTCTTCATCTTGTCTGCTTCTCGCTCTGCATCGTCTGCCCGGCGCTCAGTTTTGCTGGCCTGAGCCGCCACATCATCCAAAATGCCTGCATAATGCTCCAGCTTTTCCGATGTCATTCTTCCCCGGAGATTGTCCTTGATAATCCGGTGAATCTGCAGATCCGGATACCGGCGGATAGGGGATGTAAAATGACAGTAATACTTGGCTGCCAGACCAAAATGTCCGGTGCACTGGGTACTGTATTTCGCCTG